>Ga0214199_1000011_pt1 | contig 43145 bp, 63 predicted proteins | sample TroBogEpilimnion_24_FD_153037 | JGI IMG/M metagenome (GOLD analysis project Ga0214199, IMG submission 153037) | Freshwater microbial communities from Trout Bog Lake, WI - 04OCT2008 epilimnion | ecosystem: Environmental > Aquatic > Freshwater > Lake > Epilimnion/Euphotic zone | place: Trout Bog...
CCTGCCATATCTGGCGAGTTTACCCCACCAACCATACCAGCAAGCTTTAGAATTTGTGCAAGGATAGCATCATCGCCACTAGTCTTAATTTCAATACCTTCGGCAACTGGTGCAGAAACAGGTGCTCCCATCTTGGTAGCATTTGCAATAGCATGTGCCATTTCTGGACTACGTGATTCAAGTTCACGAAGCTTGTTAAGAACATCAACCATATAAGAACCATTACTAGTTTCTGGCATAGTTGTTGGTTTTGATTCTGCAACTTTTGTTGATGATGCTGTAATATCATTTAACTTTGCAACACTGGCAATTGCTCGACCAAGTTCTTCTGGACTGCGGCTTTCAATTTCTTTAAGTTTGTTTAATACATCAATCATTTGCATGGTTATCGTCCTGTTCTTCCACGTTCTGGGAGTTTGTTTTTTGTTGTTCCAACAGGACTCGTGTTGCTCTGTGGAATATCATTTGTAGTTGTGCCTTTAGTTGGTTTTACAGCAAAAGGATATTCAATTGAACTTGTTGAAATAGCATTTGCTAAATCTGCAAGCAACTGTGGTGCTTTTTGTTCTGGATAGTTCTTTTCAAGAATTGCTTGACCTTCTGCTTCTGGTACCATAGGTGCTGCTAAAATTTCCTGATTTGGTGTAAGAACAAGAATACGACTCAGTGATACTTGTGTTGATTCATGGATTGCCGCTTGAATTTCTGCTGGAGTTGCAGGATATTGTATAACAATATCAACCATTGATATTTCTGTTGCCTTTAAATGCAAAAATCCTGTATGATCTTCACTCACAGGTAAACGTTTTGGTTCACTGATAGCTTCGAGATTCCAACGTGAAAGCACCTTCTTTAAGCTTTCCATTTGTTCATTAGTAAGTTCCGCAGCAAGCTTTGCACGGAAACCATACTTTTTTTCAGTTTCTGAAATATATTGTCTTAGGGTTTTCATCGCTAAACCTTTTTTATTAAGTATTTATTGTTTTTTGCGGAAACTATTAAGAAGCTCGTTGCGGTCAAATACTTGAGCTTCAATGGTATCTGGTTCGTTGCCACTATCTTTATTCATATCATGTTGCATTTTTTGCATTTTAAGCAAGATTTCAGTTTGTTTAAGTTTCTTTTGTACTTTTCCAAGTTTAGCAGTTACGGCTGCAGTCAACATCTTTGCACTTGCTTCAAAGATTGGAGCAGCAAAACGCGCTTCTACATTCATTCCAAGACTCTGTAGGTTTTCAAAACTTTCTACTGCTTGGTCTGCCAAATGGTCTAAATCTTTATCAAGTGCGTCTTCTGCTACCTGTGGCAAACTACTTTCAATTTGATGCGCATTTTCCAATGCTTCTACAACTTCTTTACTTGGTGCTGGCGGCAAGTGGAATAAATCTTCTAGTTTCTGTGTCATACTATTAATTATCGTTTTTTATTTTTGGTGCCAGCAAACATATCGTGCTCAGTCAAAATTCTAAATTCAATGCCTTGTCCATCGCAGTATGATTTTGCAGCTTGCCACTTTGCTAAATTTACTACTGCCTGTATTTGATTTTTTTGACTACGACCCGCAGCTTCTAAACTTGTTTCTTTGTATGGTTTTATCTCTACAATTTCTGCTTTACGATTACCATTTGCATCTTCATATACAATAAAAAAATCTGGCACATAATTTTTAGTCTTATTAACTATTGGATTTTTATATGGTATGCTTATACTTTCACTTGCCCAATGTTTTACTGACGGATGAGAGTCTAGAAATTGCATAAATTTCAGTTCCCAACTACTGCGATACCTAATACTTCCTTTGCCAGCATACTTTTGTGGATTTTTAGGTTCATACAAACCTTGACTGTATTTTAAACTCATGAAATTATGTTTCTAGAAACACTTGGCGGTATAGCATTATTCCGAGTATATCCAAGTTTACTTGTTGCGCCCTTTGCACTATTGAAAAAACTTATTAATAATTGTTTTACATTTGATGCATTTGGTGCTGCTCGAAATTGTGCAATAACAGTTAGTGGATCAAGACTATTATTGTAGGTAAGCGCAATCACTGCTTGTGCTAATGCACTTGCTGATGCTGAATCATTTGTAAGTGTGAGAAAATAACCATAAACTTGTTCCCAAACTGCATCACTTATTTGCAGTGGTTGACTAAAGTAACCATTAAAGAAAACGCTAGGATTTGTATTTTCGACTGTATTAGGTAAATTTGCCATAAAAATATTTATACTATTGTATTTTTATTATACTTTATATAACCTATTGCAATAGGAACAAGGTCTGTTCCTGTCGAAACATTTAATTTAGATATCTGCGAAGATGCAAGGGCAATATCGCTAGGGGTATATCCTTGTGAAAGTAAAGTATTTTGCCAACTATTGCTATTATAAACCGGAGCAACTGGCGCAACGGGATTACTAAAATTAATCTGACTTGGTGTAGAAATTGGTTGACCATAATCTATAGTGCCTATATCGCTTACACTTGATGGGCTATCAATATATTTTTGAGCAACAACAGTCTGTGTTTGTATTGTAGTTGGTATATTATTAGTTTGCTGATATTCTTTCAACGTGTTAGAAGAAACAGTGTCAATAAATTGTGATGCACTATTAATTTGTGATGTGCTGTATCCTTGATTAAACAAAGCATACTGGTAACTGCCAGTTGTATAAGGATTTGCTGTTGAGAATGTATTAATGTTTGTTTTATCTGGATTAGTAGTACTTGATGATGAATCTGGATTAGCGATTGGCTGAACTTCTGCAGAATTTTGACTATAAATTGGTTGATTTAAATTAGCAGTTGGAAAAATAGTATTTCCATTACCAGAATTAGCAGCATTATTTTGTATAATTGCTGCTAATTCAATTTCTGTTAAACCAGCATTGCTTGTTGGATTATATTGTCGTCCCTGATTAATAAAACCAAACTCACTTTGTTGTGATTGACGTAATTGTACAGGATTTACAAATCCATCGGTTTGGCGGCTTAATACGCCGGTAATAGGATCAATGTAATTTCCTAACAAAGAATCGGTTAATCCACTTGGATTTGTGTCATATGAAAAACCATTATTAAAACCAGGTATACCGCTTGTAAATCCATCTTCATATGTTACAGCATTGTAACGAATTTGCATAGTTGCTTCCATAATGCCTTGATTTTCTGAATATTCATGTGTATCATGTGAAAAATTAGTTATAACTGGACTCATAAGAGTTATTTTATTGCTTTGTCCACCATACATACTATAAATTTCTATTGCACTGAAAAAAGGAACATCGCTTCCATTATCTAATCCCCAACTGCTGTGAAGACGGGTTTGATATCTATCATCATAATTAAAATCATTTGATCCATATTGACCATCTGCATAATAATAATTGTAATAGTCTTGCCACAATACTCGCAATCCATTATTATTATCATCATGAAATTTAATAGTAATTGGTTCGTATTTTATACGATCTTGAATATAAACATGTCGATTATATTGATTAAGATCTTTTACGTCTATAGAAAATTTAGGCAACTCTACACTTTTTACAAGATATCCAATTTCACTTGTATCTATGTTGCTCGGCACATCACTAGAAACTACAAAATTAACATAAAAAAGATACTTTGATTTTGGTGCACGAGCAAAGTTATTTGAGCGAAATACTTGAGAGGCATGCGCATAATCATGAATTTGCCTCCCACTTAATGATGAATGAAGATAACTAAAAAGCGAAGCCATGGCTTAATCCTTAGCCAGTAACGCTGGCTCCACTTGTTCTTGTTACTTTTTTACCAATGCCATTGCTGTTTGGAATTTGTAAAGCATTATCATAACGCAATGTTAGCGTAATTGTTGCTGGATCATTGCTTGTGTATTCAAAATTATTATAATTTACTTCACTAATAAAGCAACCATACATTTGCCAAGTTTCAAGAACGTTTGGATTATTTGCGCCATTGCCACCGTCAAGTGCTTCAAATTGTGTAATAAATTTGTAATCAATACCACTAACAGCACTGCTCTGTTCAGCAAAGTCAAATTGTTTTTGAATTTGCTCGCCAACAAGTAGGCGAACAGCACCACTTGCATCATCACGCAATTCACATGTTACTTGTTGCCATTCTGGTTTACCAGCAAGATACATTTTACTATTATAGATATCAAGTGTGTATGGATTAAAATTTAAATTTGGTCTTGTAAAACTCATAACCTGCTTAGTAAGTTCCGTAGTAGGGTTAGTAACACCAAAATTTAAGAATGTTACTCTAAAACGATACTTTAACAGAGGCATTAACAAGCTCTGATTACTTGCACTCTGGTCACTGTTGCTAGCAACTGGAATCGTCATGTTGAGTAGTGATGCAACTGCCATCTTATATCTCCTATAGAAGTATTTATAATAGATTGCTTACTTTTATTTTGTCCGTATATTAAAAAAGCCGCTATTTCTAGCGGCTTTTTGTTTTTTATCACTAAATTGCTATTATGCAGTTGTATTAACTGAGCCAAGAGCAACGGTTGATGTAGTATTACTTAAACCACCTTGATTTGCACCTGTACCAGCTAGCGCACCAGTGTTCAAAATACGCACTGGAATATAGATAAATTCAACAGCTTTGGTAGGTTCAATTGCAATATCAATATGCAACTCATTGCGGTCAATAGTAGTCGGTGTATTATTTGTAGTATCGCAAACAACCAGATAATCATAAATGCCTCGCTGTGCTACAATATTATTTAAAAGACCACTTACTGCTTGTGTAGCTGCATTTCTTGTTACCGTATCATTTGGTTCAAACACCAATGGTTTTGCAAGACGCTCTAAACTATAACGCAAGTAATTTACAAGACGTGCAACATTAATTCGATCAAGTGCAGTAGCATTTGCTTGACGGGTATGGTTGCCATAAACAAGGATACCATCAACAGGAAATACTGCAACAGGGTTGACATTGTTTTGGTATAAAAGATCACGAAGACCTTGATTTGTTCCAATACTATAGAACGAACCAGTAACTCGATCAACATAACCAATCTTAATTACATTATCAACTTTACCACGCAAAGCGCCTGCTGGCGCAAACCAAGGAGCACTTGCTTGATCACTCTTTACCATCATACGCAGAATTGCATGTGACATTGGAACAACTACTTGTCCAATTCCATCAAGTGCGTTGGTGTAAGCAGCACCAGGATAGTATACTCCAACATATGGATCATTGGTAACAAGACCATCTTCTCCATCACTGTCCGCACCATTTGAATTAGTGATGTAATTATTTACCGCTGTTGGATCACTTGAAAGTCCCATTGGAACATCAGCAATAACAAAGCCAGTGTTACGACGATCATTATTAAGTGTTGCTAAGTTTTGAGTTAGTTCAGGATAACCTGGACATACAAGCAAGTTGAAGTTAATTTGATCTTCACGTGCTTGTGTACTATTATCAACTGCTTCTTGTAAAGCACTAACAATAACATTACGTTGTGCCTTGCGACCCATATATGGCACACCAAGAGAATTCTTTCCACTATAACTCTGCCAAGTTGATTTTACATTTGGCAAAGATACAAGAGGATAATCTAGACTATTCCATGCATTAGCCTCAAAAGATTTAACATTATAGCTACTGCGACGAGTATTGAACAATAGCATGCCACGTGGATAAATTTGTGGATTTGGTGCGTCTAGGTCAAGATAGTCACTTGTAATAAGTGTGCTAATAGCAGGTTTTGCATTGAGAACAGGATCAAATGTACCATTGTAATCCCAACGAGCATCAGCAAAAAGTATACCATTTTCAGTAGTACTATCGCTATTATTAATCAACACCCATTGTGCAGTACCAGCCACATTTTGCCAACGATGAATTTGTGGATAATGTTCTAGATCACTTGTATCAATCCATAAATCACCGTATGTGACAGATGCACCACCACTTTGGTATGAAGGTGGTGTTGGATTAAAGATTGGACCAAGTGGATCAGTATTTGAAAGAGTATAACCACGACTATCTTTAACAATAGCTGAACTGTGATATCCACGCCAAGCAGTTCCATCATTAATCATAATATCTGCTTCAAGTGGAGTGCTATAATACCACAGAGTTCCAGTAGCAGGCGCAACAATCGGAGCGGTTGACTGTTGATTTAACAACAGTGCAGGTTGAAAATATGTACCAACCATATATGTGCTAGCACCAGCACTATATGAACCACTCTCATAATATACATTTGTTGTAGAACTTGGAGCAATGCCTGCACTCACACTAATTGGTGTTCCGCTTGATTCAGATATATAGATATCGCCGCCTGCAGAATGAGTAAATCTGATGTTATTAGTATCAGAAGTTAATGCACAATTTAGATATGGAATACCTGCAGCAAGAACTTGACTAACAAAATTTCCAGCACTTGTGCCGGTAAGTGTAATTGTATATACACTACTTAAAGCATTACTGCCAGGAATAGTAACTTGTATATTAAATGCATTTCCAACAGTAAATGTAGGATTTGATACACTTCCTGTTATTGTAAGTGGTCCACCAGTTCCTTGCCATTGATATAGTTTATATGATCCAGTAGTGTTGCCATAAATGTCATATTTTACAAATAAAGTATTTTGTGCAATTGCTTGACCACCAAGCAATGGATCATAGTAATATAATGCCTGACGACGACCGGCAAACACTGGTGCAGGAATAGAATCCCAATTACTAGTTGCACTATTCCAACGATAAACGTAGAAATTTGCACCATTGTTAACTGGATTTGTTTTAATCCACACACTACCATTTGGTCTTGGTGAAGTATCAGTTGATTTCCATGCTGGCACTGTATAGCTTGGGCTATATTGCAGAATAGGGCAGCTATATGTGCCAGCAGTAATTCCCAAGTTCGTAAGAGGAGTACCACTACCATTAGAAATTGCAATTGAACCTGTTGCAGTAGAATTTCCATAGGATGAAGCTGCACTAGTTGCAAAAAGATTAAAGTAACCATTAATAAGTGCTGCAGTCACGCCAGTAATACTTGCACTATTGATAGTAGCAACAAGATTTGCAGGTGATGCATTTGAAATTGTAAATGTATTATTATTAATAACAAGTGAAGTACTTGTTGTACTTAAGTTAGATGCCTGAGCAGTACCAATAATTGATGGAGTTTTAGTTTGCCATGCAGTACTACCAACTTGATTCCATGTGTTGTCATATGCTTTTTGATATATTGGATTTTTAACATCAGTTGCATTTACAGCATATGTTCCAATTACGCCAACATTGCTATAAGGAACACCGTTATTTAACTGTGTTGAATCGGTAAAAACACTCGGAAGCTGTTGGTTAAACTGATTATTATTAAGTTGAAAAATACCCCAATTAGTTAAATTTGTGTTAAGCCACTGTGTACCACCAATTGGATTACCATACGGGCGATTAGTGCTACCTTGCAACGAACTTAAGTCAATATTAGCACGAAGAACATAGGCTTGGTTAGTAACACCAAGTGTGCTATGCGCAGCCATAAGACCATATTCTGCAAGTTCACTACCAAACAAACGATTACCACTAGCATCAGTAGGGAAAATTGGCAGTCCATAATTATTAAGCAAATCTTTTTGACTTGTTACAAGTTGCAAAGTATTTACCGTAGATGATGTTGTATAGGTTGCGATTCCGCCCGCAGTGCTTGATTTATTGCTTGCTGTTGCAAGAAGAATTAATGGTACTGTTCCTGGTCCAGTAGGAGCATAGTTGCTCTCATCAATGATAGAAACCGATACGCCGGGTGATACTAATGTTGCCATAGGGTCTATTCCTTTAAGGTGTTGCTAATATTTAGCGGAATAGATTAAAATGGGTGTTTATTGCAAATTATATACGTATATTATAATAAATTTTTTACTTTTTCTTCTAAATCAAGCAGCGTACCATCATTATTAATAAGTTGGTCAATATTTTCACGCACCCACGACCATTCACTTGGATGAATATCATTTGGTTCTTCTCCATATTGGATAAGTTTTATCATCCAATCAGGGTCTTCGCCGCGACGAACACCCCACACTTCACCACCAAGTTTGCGAATCATTTTAATCTCGTTAGGAAAACGAGTATCTGGAATTACAATGTTATTAGTAAGATGATCAGAACCGCTATTAACAATTTTGGAAAGTTTATTTTCTAAACTTGCAATCCAAATATCTTCATGGAAATTAACACGACAAACATCGGTTCCCCAATATTGTAGTATCCAACGTGGTGTAAGGTTTGGAATACCAAGACGTGCAGCCCACCAATCATCACGTTGCTCACGCCAGTCACGAGATTCTTTTGTATCACCTTCAAGCATATGACGAGGCCAGTTGAATACCTTGGATACCATATCTTTTAGAGGATCGGCAAAACTTACTTTCTGAAAGTTATGATTGCCCACGAGAATATCCGCAACGGTTCCTTTGCCACCACCTATCAAACCACAAACGCCAATTATCTTCATGTTTTTACTTTAACAAAAAATAAAAGTATTGTCAAATTATCCAATAACAAACCACATTGGAGTTTCACCAGCAACATAATTTGTTAGTTCAAGTTCAAGCGCATCTATTTTAGCTTGACCACGAGTCAATAGATCAGCACCATTGAGACTACTGCCACCTTGCGGTCCAGGCAATGTACTAAACTTGCTACGTGCCTCACCCAACATCATCATGCATTTAGCAAGAGTATATTCACGAAGCCATGGATTACTATAAATGTCAGTTAATAGCGTAACATCTGGTTTATAATTTTCTGTCCAGAGTAGAATAGTTTCATTATCAGAAAGAGGACGACGCATAATAGTAAGTTCTTTGGTGACTGGATTGAATTTATAATTTAGGTAACCACCAAATAGTTTTGATGCTTCCTTTAAGAATGAACTATAAAGATACCAAGTTGATAGACCGCCAACACGACCACTTTGAATCATATAAAAGTTTACAAAACCTGCTTCAAATGGTTCATATTGTGAAGAGGTTCCACTATTGGCACCAATATTACGCTTAAAAACGTTTCGAACACTTATAACTTCGCTAGGAAGAGTATATGTATTAGTATCCATTATTAGATTTAAAAAAGAATAACTTTCTTCTACGCTGTTGGCACTGCGTTGACGATAGCGAACAATTGCCTGACTTAATGCAGTTTCATAATGAACTGGGTCAAGTTCAACATCAACGATGCCATCACCAAGGCTGTAACGCACATAATCAAATACAGTTGTTTTAAGTTCTTGTAGAGTTGCCATAAGAATATTTATGACTAGTACCTATCCCAATCACGTCCATGGCTTGTAAGTTCATCGCCCCATCGTAACCAAAAATAAATTTCATCTTCTGGTGTAAAATCTGCTTCAATAATTACAGAATAACCAATGTATCCGTCAGGACCATTAATACCTGTTTTGAAAGATGGAGTTTGCAGTGCATGTTCCATTACCCATGCACCAGCCTCGCTTTGTTGCCACATGATAATAGGACCAGCAGCATAGAGTTGGGCATCCTCTACATCACCCATACGAAAACGATGAACTATCATGATTTTATTTAAAAAGGCACATCATCATGTTCGTCTTTACCTTCATACCAATCTGGACCTGGGTCTTTACCATCTACAACTGCTTTTGTCATACGATCCATTTTACGTTTGCTTGCTAACTTTTCTTCACGGTCAGCAATAGTCTTGTCCTTAAAGCCAAGAATACTAATATACTCACGATACTTCATCCAACCATGCATAAAGTGAATACAATCTTCTGCCGTGCCACTGTATATCATTACACCACGTGTATAGATTGGTAATATATCACCATCATCTTTTGGAACGGTAAGTGCAAAATCTGTGCCACTACTTTGTTCATATGCATAAGAATTGTATGCACCACGACTTGGAGTAATTTCAAACCCAAGTTTGGTAGCAAGACCTGTTAGGTCATTGATAGTACGGTAGTGATTATAGTTTGTCATGCTACATATCCTATGATAAGTTTCACCAAATCTTCTTCATTAAGGTAAAAATTTGCTCGCCCATGTGATTCGCGCTGATAAAAAATCACGGGCGGCGAAGATTCATACCAAGTTGAACTATAATTTTCAAAGTTATTGACAATATAATAATATAATTTGTCAAATTCCCGAAAATTGTAAACAGTGATACGATGGGTATAGTGCTGCCGCATTTTATTGCGACCATCCATTTTTACCCAACGAGTATGGGCATCCAAGTATCCGCCGTCGTATTTCATAAATCACCTTACTTGATTGATTTAAGAATTATTGTATCACCGTTTAACCGACCTGTCAAGGCAATTTCTGTGGCACGAATACCATCCATGAACTTACGAAGTTGGATTTTACCTGCACCCATAAATGCCTTCATCTGCTCTTGTGGCTTGCGTAGTGTCTTTGCCACACTCAACTTTTCATCAAAGCCAAGAATAGTGCTGCCCTTGATGCCCAATACGCCACTGCTTACTGCAGCCGTATACTTGCCAATCTTGCGGGTCTTGGTGTTGTATACCCACAATTCAGTGGCACCAATGATATCCGTAGGATTAACAGATACAAGATTGAGTTCCGCAAACTCTCGCATATACTTGACATTCTTAACAACCTTTTCTTTGCTAAGTGGACGAGCCATACGAACCTTACGCACAGCCGCCTTGACTACGCCGTAGGTCGTGAGGGCATCAAAGAGAGCCTTATACCATGCATCATAACGCTTGAACACTGGCTTGGTCATCCAAGCATAGGCTTCACGTAGGGCAGCATCGCCCTTCTTGTCTTGGCCTTCAAGCAACTCTGCATATTGCTCTGCATACTTTTCACGAATACGAGCAACAAATGCCTGTGGCATATTTTGTTCACGAAAATAAACCATGAAGTCTGGCGTTTCCGATGAACCTTCTATTAGTGCATCAAACATAACTTCCAAGTCACCAATAGTATCAGCTAACTTATCACGCAAATGATCTTGTACATTACGTTTAGCAACAGGTTTCTCAACAACTTGCTTCTTTTCAGCAAGACGTGCATTGCCGTATGCTAGCAATTCTGCAATCTTGTTTGTGATAAATTCAGCATCAACAGCCATTGGGCAACCGCGCAGTATCATCTTCGAGACACTGCCAATGGTGATACCAACACGGCTATCTTCACATTCTGCAAATGCGGCAATTTCAGGCTTGCCCCATTTCAAATACTGCTGACCAAACTCTACAACATACTTGCGCATATCAGCGGCGCTCATGTAGTAGTTGTAGAAATATAGGGCATGGGTAATCTCCTGACGTAGTTTGTCAGGAGACCATTTCTTAGCATCAGTCCACACTGGTTCTGGACCAGTGAACTTTTCGTCCATAAACTTAGGTTGACGAACAATCGTCTTCTTAGGTTTAGTCTTTAACATGAGTGCGGACTTAGCCATTACTTACTTCTCCAAATTGCGGTCATAAAAACCATAGTGTTGCGACACATAGCGATCATACTTGTCATCAATATGACCGTTATCAAACCGTTCCCATGAATGGTCATTAAAGTAGTCATAACCGTAATCATAGGTTGTGTCAACATATTTCTGCGCAGGTGCGGCTTCAAGTGCTTCTACTAACTGTACAGTGGGAACACCATGATGCTTGTAACCTTTGGTGCACAAATCATAGTATGATGTGCTAGGGGTCATCTCATAGTCTTGATCAGCCATACTATAAACCCAAGCAATATATGCTTCGGTCTCAGTTTGAACTATTACACGTTGACGCAAATAATAAGTTGGGAAACCTTCTAAACGGTCAAGCGCAATCATATCGCTATCGCTAACTTCCCATAACACGCCACTGACAATAGTGCCAGGATTAATCTCAATATCGGCATGGTTACGAAACACAAGACGATAGTCGTTCAGATAGGCAACACCTACTAGGGTAGCATCAGGGCAACGCTTTGCCATCTGCTCAGGGTGGGTGTTCATTCCGTATCCGAAATAATAACTGCGATATTCCATAGTAAACTCCTCGTTGTCACGGGCAGACCTTGCCCAACAGGGGGCATACATTGCCCCATAACTTAAAATACCATGTCTAGGGGATTTGTCAAGCATTATTTTTAATTATATTGTAGGTTAAAAAACCCTTGACAAATAGCGCAAATATGATAAATTAAGAGAATGTGGGCATTAATCTTCCTTTTATTCCTATTAGGGTTCATGTTGGTCTGGAACCTTGCAGAATCAATGTGGGAACTGGACCATTGGATCGCTACCGCTGACAAACGGGAGCGAGACGGCTATGATTATGATAACGATTTACCCGTTAAACCGCCTATAACATTGCCCAAACCAGCGTTAGAAGATGTGCAAAAAATATCAATTTCTCTTCAAAATTTTCCCAAGTCTGCTGAAGATGCCAAGGCAAAAATTGCACGATTGATGAAAAATCAATAAACTCATTAAATAATGAGTGCGTTTTATATTAGGGATATTTACAATTTTATTTTTTACCACGATTGCTCACGCACAAGATTGTGATTGGGTTGGTGATTATCTGCATTATGAATCATGCAAAGTAGAAAGTAATTTTGGTAACACGGATGTTTTTATAGGCAACCGTGAATGGTTTTATCGTTTCTATGGCACTAAGGCAGAAAAACGACGATTAGTTTATACATATTATACTAATACTCGCACATGGATACGTGATTATACCCTAGAAGATATTCTATGGAGCGGTGGACAAAAACCGTTAAGTGGATCATGCCGAGATCATGGAAAAGTATCCACACAATCTTGGGATATAAGTGACGGATCAAAACTGTGCCTTTATTAAAGGCAACAAAAAAGGCGGGATAAACCCGCCTTAATCTCATCTTTAATGTAATTATTAGAACTTTACAGTCAAACCAACACCGAAACCATCGCCAGTGTTGTTGCTGAAAGTGTTATCATAGTTACGATAAACCTTTGCACTAACTGTGTAGTTTGAAGTGATGTCATAGGAAACACCAGTACCAATCTGGTGGCTCTGCCATCCATAAGTGTTGCTATCAAAAGCACTACGATAACGATACTGAATAGCATTGATAGTGATACCATTGCCAAGTGCATAATCAGCAGTGCCATAAAGTGCATAATATGGGAAGTTAGTAGTTGTTAGCTTTTCACCAACGCCAACCTTACCGCCAACAGTTACGCCAGCAAACGCAGGTAGCTTATAACCAACCTGTGCTTCACCATAGTTAGTGATTGCATTGTCAGTCTTCTGTGTTCCATTTACAAGGAAGCCAGCACTGATTCCACCACCAATATTGTGTGAATAGCTGATGCTGTAAGAGTCATCAACCTTTGAACCAAAGTTTGCACCAAGGTCTTGTGAATAGCTAACAGTCAAACTATCATTGCTAGCAGCAGGAGCAGCAGCAACTGGTGCAGGAGCAGCAGGAGCCTTTGTCTTGCTTGGTAGATCAGTTGCACTTGCTGCAACAGTAAGTGCCAATAGTGCCATAGTAGTTGTAAGAATATTCTTCATTATATTTTCCTTTCAGATGTTTGGTTATATCATAGACAACGATTTTTGTCTAATTATTTTTCAACCTATATTATAATCAATATTTGTTGAGGCAACGTTAGGTTTTTAACTCCATAAGTTTAATTTGACAGTATCGTCGCCATGCTTCACTCACCATGTGATTTGGAAGCATAGGTATTTAGTCTAGAAAAACTACCTTATCCTAAAATGCATAAAAAATCAATAAATATTTTAATGCTACTAAGTGAATTATACGACGAAGAATTAGTTGAAGGTCCAATTGCGGATAGATTAAAACGCCTTGCAGCGGCAGGTGCAATTGCTGGTGGTCTTGGATTAGGCGGTTATGGCGCATTAAATGTACCTCAATCACCAGATGCTACAGTTAGTGTGGCCAAAACACAACAAGAACCGCAAAACGACACAAAAAAACAAAGTGAACCGCAAAAAGTAGAAAAAAAAGTTAATCCTAACTTTCCAAAAGGGTTAACAGATGTAGAAAAAATGACTACAGATCAACGTGTTGCAGCATTTACACAAACCGTACTACCACTTATTCAAGCAGAAAATAATAAAATATTAAGTGAGCGCACTCGTCTTATTCGTGACATTAAGTACATAAAGAGTGGTAAGAAACTTCCACAAGAAGAAAATACTTGGGTTTACGCACTTACACAAAAGTATGGCGAAGATAACTTATACGACCTACTTGAAAAGATTGATATTATTCCACCAAGTATTGCGTTAGCACAAGCAGCAATTGAAAGTACGTGGGGACAAGATGAAAAGACACGCAGTTCAAATGCTTTCTATGGTCAAAAATCTTGGGCAAAAAGTGGTGGAGTAGAAGGTCCATATGGCGAACGTTATCGTGCATTTGATACACCAAATCAAAGCATTGCTGCATATATGACAAATCTTAACACGCATGATGCCTATGATGATTTTCGTACTGCTCGTGCGGCAATTCGTAAAAGTGGCAAACCAATTACAGGGCTTCCACTTGTGCCAAAATTAATTAATTATACCGATACGGGTAAGGCATATCCACAAAAACTTGCATCTATGATCAAGGGGCGTGGCCTACAAAAATACGATATTCCTAAAAAATAATGCTTGACAAGCCATAAATCTATGTTATATTAAATTATAGTCAACTGATGGAGAAAACAAATGGCTATGACAATTGAACAGGCAGAAGACTTGGCTCATGCTCTGTATAGCTTTGGTAAAGATATTGGTGCAGAACGAAAAATGCACAATGCCAAACTTGACATGATCAAGTTTGTTCGTTCTGTATCTGGTCTTGGCTTAAAGGAAGCCAAAGACGTTGTTGAAAAGGTCAATACCGAACGCCGTTCTTGGAAATAAAGTTATTAGGGTTGTCAAAAAAGTGCTTGACAACCCTTTACATTTTTATCCGAAGTGCCAATCAAAGTATTTGCTTTGACAACGATATCTAATACCTTCCGATGAAAGTCCAAAAAAATCTGCCGCATCTTTGATTTTATTAAAAATTAAACCTTCGGGAGATATCACTTTGCGAACACGCCAAGTTTGATTTCTACCTTTAGTTGCATTTGAAATCGCATCCTTGTGTTTTTGACTTCTAATAGCACCGCAGGCACCGTCGCCACCATCTGTTTTGTTTCTTAAAATACCAGTAGTATTATCTTTTCGTCCATACCAACGAATTAGTCTTCTTTCTAATGCTAATGCGCCAATCTCTGTTAAATCTTGTTCAATTATAATTATTAAACTTTTATTTTTTGGTGGAGATATTTCACCATGTTTTGTAAGTTTTACAAATGCTCTTTTGTTTGAACCTTTGCCAATATAATATGGAGTTCCTGCTTTTGCTGTGGCAGAGTCTTTACTGCGAATATACGCATATACATAATGACCACTTGGTGGATTTTCTTTGGTAAATACCATTGCTGTTGTCCTTCACGACGATAGAGTAGGCAGGATTGCAGTCCGTGGCCTACATTATTATTTATCATTTTTTACTTGACAAATCACTTACCTATGATACATTAAATCATTATCAACTGATTGGATAACCAATGACCACCAATGCTTACATTTTTATGTGGTGCAATGAGGGGCTTGATAGCCTAGTCCCCATTACACAATACGAAGACCAGATGCTGATTGATGCTGTTATGCATGGCGCAATTGTGCCTAGCAAAGTAGATCATATATTAACTTATATGGCGCTACGAGCACGGTTTAATTCGCAGCGAGTATATGAAATTTATGCGATGGATTGTAGTGAAGATTTAGGCGAAGATGATCTGCGTCAGTGCTTTGATGATGACCCGCAAGGAATTGTGGATATTATTCGTAAGCGTGGTGTTAAACTTTATAGCGATTATAGTGGTAAAAAAAGTAAAATTATCGCTTGACAAACTTTAAATCTGTGTTATATTTGTAATATAAGCAATGGAGAAAACAAATGACCGTCAATGAAGCAACTTCTCTCGCCGCTCGTATTGAGTCCGTTCTTGCACGGCACAAGCGTTCTGAAATTTCACAGGCAGAAACGCTTGTAGAAATTCATTACATTGCCAACGACCTTCGTGATTATGCAGATAATCTTGATCGTGCTATGTATGAGGAACTTGGTCATGCTCTTGAGCGGTATGATGATGCAATAGTAGCAAAGGGAGTTTGATATGAAGCGGTTTGTGTTTAAGATGGAATGCGGTGGTATCTTTGATTGTCTCGCCAGAAATTTTGAGGTAGCCTGTATCAGGTTTGAACAAAACCAGATGGGATTTCGACCCGAAGATATTTTAGAAGTTTGTGAATGGTAAATAAAAAACCCCCTTCTGGGGGTTTTTCCTTATTAAATATAAGAAAATATTAAAAGAAAATAAATTGCAGATGAAAGAAATAGAATTACCTTTTCGTGAAATCCAAAATGAAAATTTTGTAATTAAGATTTATGAATATGGAAAAGAAAAAAATAATTCTAAAGTAGAATTTTATTTACAAAATATTAATTCTAAAGATACTTTTTTTTATTGTGTGGATATATTTTTATTTATCCTATATCCTAATAATTTTTTAAAGAAATATTTACAAAAATTAATAATTAATGAAGTGCAAAAATATAAAGATATTGCAAAAACTCAAGGAAAAAGATTTATTTTTTTAATTGATGCAATTGAAGAAGCACCATCATATCAAGATGATCTTGCTTGGTTTTTTGATAAATTATATCAAAAAAATATTATTTTGAAAGAAGAAATTTTAATCATTAGTGGTGCGCATTATCAAACAGATAGCATAAACCATGTATGGGCAGCAGATGTCTCAATAATCAAAGATTTTTCGCACATAGAAATTGAAAAAGATGTATCAAATTTACCAGATTATCATTTCATAAGTTTAGCAAGATTGCCAAGACCACATAGAATTACAGCAACAATAGAAATTTTAGAAAGGCATTTAAATAAATTTGGAAATTGTAGTTTAGGCAGTGGACACTACTTTGATAAAGAAGAAAGCGATAATTTGCTAGCAGAATATTGTCCAGAAAAATACAAAAATATATTTCCTCTATATATTGATGGCGAAGTATTAGGCAATCAACAATATGATATTTCACATCCATATATTAAAAATGCATTTGTTAATGTTGTAATGGAGTCAAGTTTTGAAAAATTTTCATATCAAAATAAAAGGTTTTGGCATTTACCTTTTATGACAGAAAAGACCATGAAAACATTTATGTTAGGTCAAGTTCCTATTTTTATTACTTGCAGCAAATCTTTAGAAAAAATTCGCGATTTAGGTTTTGATTTGTTTGATGATATCATTGACCACAGTTATGATTTAGAAACAGATTTAGATTTAAAAATTAAAAAAGCAATAGATCAACTAGAAAAAATTTGCGCTTGGTCGATAGAAGATTGTCGAAAATTTAAGCAAAATAATATGAATAGATTTGAAAAAAATTTTCAAAACTATGTTTATATCAAAAATAATTATAAGCAAATGACCTTGGATAATTTACAAAAAACACTTGACACCTATAGTCGTTAAGTTATAATAACCATATGAGCCGAGTAATAGTAATAGATCAAAAACACAATTTAACTAAAGTTATGAATTGGTTAGAACGCAATGTTGGACCAGTCACCAACCGCGGACTTATAGCCGAGGGATTAGACAATATGCCAGAGGGCAATCATTGGAGACTTAAACACTCAGTAATAACACCAAAAGGTCAGCGTGTTGCCAGTGGATTTTTCTGTGAGTTTGATGATACGGTTGATGAAGGTATTATCCTATATTTTGCATTAAGATTTGTATGACTTACGATATTGACATACCAGATGATATGCTTCATAAGTGGTTATATTACGAAACTGGATTTGAACAATTACATCCAGTTCCAGATATTATTCGTTGGATGGAAGAGCAAAGTTATGTATATGGTAGGGATTGGAAAGTAGATACTTTTACTGGTAAAAGTTATTGGATTGGTTTTCCTAATAAAGAAATAGCAGCGTTATTTGTAGCACGATGGTCAGCATCTTAATTAAAACATATCCACTATCATCAAGAGCAACCTATGACCAAATTAAATGGTGTATGGATAATTGCAAGGGAATTTGGGATAAGAAACCCGTAGAAAATGATGGCATACACTGGACATTTAATAGCAGTGAAGATGCAGTTTTATTTGTAGTGCATTGGAAGACGCAATGATTGATTTAAATTTTGAGAATGGTTTTTGGATTCCGCTTGATTGGATTGATAGAAATTCAGAATCTGGTAGCATGTGGAAAAATTTTGCAACGTATTGTCGGAGCAAAGGCGAATTTAATGAAGTTGTGCTGCTGACCGAGTTCAATGCCAAAGCACAACGATATGTTGGCGATGATGATGACGATGACCAATGGTTTGTGCGTTTTAATACACCAGAAGATTATACTTTTTTTGTAATGAGATTTGCGTAATGGCTAAAATAAGAGTCCACGAGTTGGGACCAACTCGCTGGCATATGAGTGTGCGGTTTTCTAACGACGATAATAGCATAAATTGGGAGTTCAAGAAGTGGATGGCTGACAACTATCCAGATTGCCTCTGCATACACAGATTTAATAATGGCGATCCTTATTGGGAATTACGCGGCGGTGATCAAGCAGACCAAGCATTTATAGCTATGCGGTGGGGCGGCGAGTAAATATCTTTATGAAAATATCAATGATTGGTTTGGGTAATAAATAAATATATGAAAAACACATACATACCCTACACCTATCTAATTGGTTGGTCTAAAATAAAAAAGTACTATTATGGTGTCAGATATGCAAATAATTGCAATCCAACAGATTTATGGATTAAATACTTTACTTCGTCATCATATGTAAGTGAAATAAGAAAATTATATGGTGAACCAGATATTATACAAGTTAGAAAAACATTTGCCACAAAAGAGGAAGCAATAAACTGGGAAGTTAAAGTTTTAAAAAGAATGAAGGTTGTTTTGCGTAAAGATTTCTTAAATGAAAATGATGTTGCTGCGCCACCAATTAATAATAGAATTATGTCATCTACAACAAAAGAGAAGATAAGTTATTCTAATAAAGGAAAGCCTAAATCTGATGAACACAAGAGAAAAATTAAAGAAGCACGTGCAAAACAAGATATGAGTTGGAGAAAAAATCTAAAACATTCACAAATTACTATAGATAAGATAAAAAAAGCAAGAGCAAAACAAATTATTACCGAAGAAACAAAACAAAAAATGTCTTTGGCACAATTTGGAGAAAGACACTGGGCATTTAATAAAAAACAAAAAATTATTGAATGTCCACACTGCCGTAGATACGGCGGCGTGTCTAATATGAAAAGATGGCACTTTAATAATTGTAAAAATTTTGGTAGTAAAGATGAATAATTTTAAGATTGCAGTTATAGGATTAGGAAAATTAGGTTTGCCATGTGCAACCGTTATGAGTAAACATTATGAAGTGGTAGGCTATGATATTGGTCCAGTTACTGCAGATTTTCCACTGAAAGCAACTATTAATAGCTGCATTGAAGGCAGTGATGTAATCTTTGTTGCTGTTCCTACTCCCCATGAGAAGGAATATGGCGGCGAGACTCCAACGAGTCATTTGTCAGTTAAAGATTTTGATTATAGCATCGTAAAAGATGTGTTAACTAAAATTGCGCAATACAAAACGCCACAGCAACAAGTTGTGTTAATCTCAACAGTATTGCCAGGCACCACTCGTCGTGAACTTGCGCCTATCATTGAGGACATCATCTATAACCCATATCTAATTGCAGTTGGAACAGTTGCGGCAGATTTTATTGATCCTGAAATGATTATTATTGGACACAATGACAATCCAAATGTAGAAAAGTTATATGAAATTTATAATACTTGCTGCGTTCCGAATAGCCGTTATGAAATGGGAACGTGGGAAGATGCCGAATCAATCAAGATATTCTATAATACTTTTGCAAGCACAAAACTAGCACTTGTAAACACAATCTATGATATATCGCAACGCATTGGTAATATGAATGTTGATAATATTACAAGTGCACTTGCAGATTGCACTCGTCGTATTATGGGTCACAAATATATGACCGCTGGATTAGGCGATGGTGGCGCTTGTCATCCTCGTGATAATATTGCACTGCGTTGGTTGGCTAGTGAATTAAATCTTGGTTATGATATCTTTGGAAATATCATGCAAATACGAGAAGCACAAGCAAAGAATATGGCACAAATGTTGTGTAACTACAATCTTCCCGTTGTTATTCTTGGACAAAGCTATAAACAAAATGTGCCTAACCGTGATGGCAGCTATGCGTTGCTTGTTGGACATTATATAGAAGAGTTGGGTGGCGAGTTATTTTACCATGATCCACTCAATAACATAAGTTATATGGGCAACGAACCCGTTGTTTATCTAATTTCATATCATCATGATTGGACTAGAAGTTATGAGTATATTTCAAACAGTGTTATTGTTGACCCATGGCGCACTGGTTTAGATATCTCAAACTGCCAAGTAATTAATTTGTAAAAGTTCTTGACATTCTTTAATTTCTACTGCATACTAATTGCAAAGATTGGAAATCAAGATGGTCAGAAAAAGCAGTGAAATAATTGAAGATTTTATTAACTCGCTAGAGAAACTTATTGATACTCTAGATGATGAATGGCATCATAATGATGAAGGTGAGTGGCGACAGGCGGATAATATTCGCCAAAACATTTTGCCAGGCGTTAAAGAAAACTTTAAGGAACACCTTGATGAATATATTGATCGCAGAATACAAACTTACTTAAAGAAAGTGAAAATCAATGTCAAGTGAAGAAACGCAAAAACTAATCGAATACAAAATATCAACTCGCTATAAGAAGAGTGTTACAGAGATTGAATTTTTTAGAAAAGATGACAAGACCATCACCTATAGCACAGGTTGGCGTTGGGGATATGTCACTCTACTTGTTCCAGAAGGCGTTGATTTAGCTGCTGAACTTGATGCAGAAAACAACGACGAAGTTGAGATTGACGAACTTGGTTATGATATCCGTGACCGTGATTTAGATGATGGTTGTTGGGATGAGTGGGATTACGGCGATCTCGATGATGAAGCAATTGCCGCTATCGATGAAGCTGTTGAAGAAGATGGCAGTGCATATGGTGCGTTAGTTGATGTTCTAGGATGGGATGCGGTTGATAGCACCTTAGTATTCAGTGGTCCGCTAGACATTGAAAACATGGGCGAATATGTTCCACATGTTTATGAAGAAAACGATGAAGAGGAAGAAGACGATGTACAAGATTGAAATTAGTGACGAAACAGCAGAAAGCATGTTCCGTGATATTCTTGTTGAAGACTATCGCCGTATTCGTAGCGATATCTATGATTTGACTAATCGTGCAGTTGAAAATGGCGAATTGAAATCTTTTGAACAAGAAGACCTTGAAAACAACAAAGAGTATTTTGAAGCCATGAAGGTTATGCTTGGTTATTATCTGCCATTCAGTGATGCAGAAGCAATTATTGGTGAAGCATGAAGATTGTTGAAAAACTTCGTGATATAGCAGAAGAGTGTGAGCGAGGTGAACGTTCACCAGTGAGCGGCATTTCTACTTGGCCAAAGGAAACTACGGTTGAGTGGAAAGCTGCCAACATCATTGAAAGAGCAATGCGAGAACTCACTATTATAAGTGAAATGAATGAAGTAGTGCCAGCCGAAGCAATTCGTTATACTGCTAAAACAATGATTGCACAACTTATGGAGTTGATTGATGACGCAGACTTGGACAGTTGAATTAGTTGAAGACCCTGAAACCAAAGAACTGCTTCTTACATTTCCAGAAGATGTAATTAAAGAACTGGAATGGGAAGAAGGCACACTGCTATGCTGGTCTATTACAACCGATAATAAACTTATGCTTAAAAAAGCAAGTGACGAAGATGGTGAGGAATATCCACTATGAAATATGCAGCAATTATCGCCACTATGCTATTATGTGGTTGTATGAAGACTGTTGAATATGAATTACCACGCAGTCCCCTGCCAGCAGAACGCAAACCACTTACTGTTCCGCATCGTGATTGGATTGAAAGTGGTTGCTACCCAAAGATTGTAAACGGTAAAGAAACGAAAGTATGTAAATGAAGATAGCCGTTCATAGTGATTTTCATATGGAGTTTAGAAAAGAACTCCCACCTATCAAGAACACAGGCAGTGATGTCCTTGTTCTTGCTGGTGATATTTGTTTAGCCCATCATCTGTATCGCCATCCTCGTGGTATTGTCCGTAATAACGCTGAAAATGGTCACAAGGCTGCACTATATCGTGAGTTCTTACAGTATTGCAGCGATAATTGGGAAAAAGTTATTATGGTTGCGGGAAATCACGAGTTTTATAGTGGTGATTGGGAAAAAGTTACTGACATTATGCGTGAAGAAACGCAGCACTATCCAAATATCTCATTCTGTGATCAGGATCGTGTTGATTTAGGCGATGTAACATTTCTTGGAGCAAGTCTCTGGACTGATTTTAATAATGGTGATCCTCTTACTATGATGTCAGTAAAGGATTTAATGAGTGATTATCATGCCATTACTGAAAATCCAAAGGAAGGAATATATCATAAGTTGCGTCCAGTCACCACTTTTGCCAAACATAACAGTGACTTGGATTGGTTGCGCACTCAACTATCTTTGCTAAAAGACCGCAAGGTGGTGGTGGTTACACATCATCAGCCAAGTTTCCGCAGTGTGCATGAAAGGTTCAAAACGCAAACTATTATGAACGGAGCGTTTTGTAGTAACCTTGATGATTTTATTATGGACAATCCGCAGATAAAACTGTGGTGTTCAGGTCATGTTCATAATACTTGGGATTATATGATTGGTGAAACCAGACTTATAACCAACCCATTTGGATATCCAAGTGAGCATACAGGTTGGGATGCTAGTTTAGTGGTAGAAGTTTAATCTTCTACCTCTGCCACATAATATCCGCAACCCTCATGTTTATCAAATGCCATTAGTGACCCTACTTCGGGATAACGGCGGCAACCATCTGGTCTGGTTTCATAAATTGTGCAAGATAAATTTACTTGGTCAAAGTATTCACACCAAGATTCTGTATAATTAACTGCATCAGTATAATTTCTAAATTTGCAGCAATTACCGCCACATGCTTTTGGTGTGCAACTACCTTTAATAACAAGATTATGCCACTTGCTCTGTATCATGTCCAAGCAAAATAATTTATAGTAGTTGCGGCTGGTGTAATGCCAGCACCACTAAAATTATGAAATTGTATGCTTAAAGTATTCAACGAACTTGCGTATGCTGCGCCAATGATAACACCATAGGATTGGTCTGCTGATGGAATAACAACAACTCTATGACTTGTGGTTAAACCAGTAAGCGTGAATGTTTGTGTGCTTGTGCTATTTTTTAAAATAGCACCTGGCGTAATTGATAATTGACCTGCAAGAATATTGCTCGCAGCAACAAGGTTATTTGCTTTGGAAGCAGTTCCACTTAAATTACCTACAAAGTTGCCACTAGTTGAAGCATTACCAACTGTCAAGTTTCCACTAACTGTGCTGTTGCCAGTAACAGAAAGTGTATTAACAACTTCTGTGTTTGTAACAGTTAAGTTGCCAGCACGAATATTACCACTATATGTTGTTAAGTATGCAGCAGTTACTGTATTGGCATTAGTTCCAAGACTGCTAATAGCACTATTAGCAGCAGCAACATTGTTATTGATAGTGGTAATATTATTAGTATTAGTTGTAATAGCACTATTGGCAGCAGTGATATTTGCCTGATTAGAAGTAATAGCACTATTTGCTGCTGTAATGTTTGCTTGATTAGAAGTAATAGCACTATTTGCTGCTGTAATGTTTGCTTGATTACTTGTAATTGCGCTATTAGCAGCCGTCACATTGGCATTAACAGTTGTGATTAGATTTGCTTGTGTTGCCGCATTTGAAGTAAGTGTAGAAATTGCACTATTTGCCGCAACAATGTTTGCATTAATAGTTGTAATGTTATTTGTATTAGTTGTAATTGCGCTATTAGCAGCAGTTACATTTGCGTTGATTGAACTAATTGCACTATTAGCAGCCACAACATTAGCATTTGTTGAAGCAATTGCGCTATTAGCAGCAGCCACATTAGCATTAAGTGAAGCAAATGCCTGGTTGTTTGCAAGACCGCTCATTAGGCTTGCATTACCAAAATGATAGTTTGCTGAAATATTACCAGTAAGCGCAATACCAGTTCCATTAACATAGGTTAGGGAGGTATTGCCATTTATTTGTAACTTGCTTGTGCCGTCATCAACCGCACCAAGTAACCAACGACCAGCATATATTCTGCCTGCTTCATTGGCTGCAAGTGTGCCACCAGTATGGAATACAACTGCCTTTTGTGTAGTCTGTGTTCCAATGGTTAGATTACCACCATTTGTATAAACATAACCATCAAGTGGATATTGTAGCGTAAAACCAGGATCAGCATAGCCGCTGCTATTGATACCCATATCAATAAAGTTTGTAGATGCACTGCCAACATCCGCAGCAGCAATATAATCGGTGCTTGCTGCACTCAAGTTAGAGATATTCTGCGTAACAGTCTGTGCATATGAGTTGGCGTTGCTTGTAAATTGTGCAATTGTGTTAAAGTCGGTAATTGGTTGAATACCAACACTTAATTCGCTAGTTACATATGCATTGCCAGCATACATATTTTGCCATACACGATTGGCATTACCAAGTGATTGTGCAAGCGTAGTAAGCGGAATCATATCTATACTGCTAATCCACGCCTTTTGTGAATCGCTATACAGTATCTCTGCATAGTTTGCATTGGCAACAACAAGACCAGCGCCATCTGCTGCAAAACTTGAAGCCGCATTATTAGCAACAGTAATGGTTAGACCACTTGTAGTTTGTGTGGTGCTGCTTGTGCTTGTAGTAGTTCCCTTAACATTCAAGTTACCATAAATTGTAAGATTGCCAGCAATAGCACTATTTGCAGTTGCAGCAGTAGTATTGATAGTATAAGCACTAATATTGCCAACTGCCACATTACCAAAATTGTCACGAGAGACAATTGTAGATGGTTGGTTGCTTGGCGTAGCATCGGATGTTAGGTTAAGAACACGAGTAGCACCACTATAACCTAAACTACCTGTAATGTGACCGCTATTGTTTATCTGACCAATAGCAGCAGTGGTTTGCACCGAACCATCATTAAATGCAATATTAGCAGTTCCACTTAGCGTAATTTGGTTATTGATAGACATTGGTCCATTTTGTGTGCGAGTGCCATAATCGGTAACATTACCATAGCGGAAAGTATCACCAATAACATAAAAAGCACCAGTCTGTGTAGTAGTTCCAGTAAAATTAGTTGTTCCGAAACTTGCAGCAGCACCAGTGGTGTTAATATTTCCTACAACATAAACATTGCCATTTAGCGTAGATGTTCCATTTGATGTAAAGGCACCAATTAGATTAGTAGTGCCGCTGGCAATAATATTACCAGTCATTAGCGTGGTGCCTTGATTGATACTGTTGCCTACTACATAAGAGTTACCTTGCGTGGTAATATTGCCTTGAATATTAAGGTTGGCTTGAAAGAATGAACTTGCAGTAACAGTAATTGGACCAGTGAAACTTGTATTACCAGTATGCACAACATTACCCGTAAAGGCAGTTGTTCCAACACTTATACTATTACCAGTTTGTGTGATATTTCCTGTTTGAAGAATATCACCGTAAAAATATGATGGACCAAGATTAACTGCTGTGCCAATAATATTAACATTCGTTAAATTAACATTGCCACCATCAAAAGATGCGGTTTGCGTTAGTGTAGTAGTTCCAATCGGTGTAGTCCAGATTGAAATATTACTGCCAGCATTTGATGGAGTTTGTGCTTCTGTGGTGGTCATACGAATATGAGCAATGCCACCAACAGGTGCTAACACACCATTATAAGCAGTGCCGCCATAACGAACCATATCTTCGCCAGCACCTACCGCATACGGCGTATCTACGGTATTATCATATCTGCGACCAGCATATAGAGCATAGTTACCAAAGGCATCATTATATACCTTTGATGATAGTGTTCCTTGACCAGTGATATGCAGCATAACACCAGTTGAAGTTGGATTAATGATTGTGCCACTTGCGCTACCAATAATATCAATGCCACTATCGGTGCTGTTTTGAACTGGTGTATAAAGATTAAGTGTGCCGTTTTGTAGCGTTTGAATAATAGGTTGATTAGAAGTGTTTGTAACTACGAACTCACCAAGAATATTAACAGTTCCCGTGCCAGTAGTATCAATATTGATATTAGCATTGGGAGTAATAGTGGATATAGTAGTATTAGATATAGAAAGATTACCAACATTGGCACTGTTTGTAGCAACATAAACTGGAATACCACCGACAGTATGACCATCAGTTAAGCGCAATTCACCTGTGCTTGTGTTATAGAATAATTGGCCAGCCTCGCCAACAAAGCCAGTAAATCCAACGGTATTAACACGACCTGCCTTAATTTTGGCTAACTGGCTCATTTAATTTTTAACTCTCTATTTCTTCATCGCTCGCAATATGTGCTACGATAGGATGTATGCCAGCATTACGCTTGATAATTGATAGTTCATCTTCTGGTTCGGCATTAGCGCCATCAAAAGCTGAATCAACACCAGCAACTTTCTTTAACAGTTCAATCTTTTGCTGTAATGGTGGAACCATGATACCGCCAGTTTCATCACTGGTATGTTCATCTTCTGGAAATGGATTTTCTGGTGCTTTAACAGCTACAAGCTGAGCATGATTTGGCTGTTGCTGCGAAGATGGCTCGTTAATTTGTGTTAAAACATCTATTAGTTTGCGGATAAGTTCTGCGGCTTCCATAGGTAAATCCTGTTTAATATATTTAGTTTAACTACGATAAACCGTATATGGATTTCCTAGACCGCCAGTAAAAACATTGCCACCACTGTATGTAATTACATAATTTGCACCACTGGTTGAAACACCAGTAATAATTCCAGTTCCACCAGCAACGGTAATCTTCATACCATTGGTTGGCATACCTGTTTTGAAATCGGTTTTCTTTACAGTAGCACTTCGCAAGCTACTGCCATTGGCAACAGCAATAACGCCATTGGTTTGAGCAGTAGTTGTTGAACTGGTGTTATGTGGGCGCAACAAGCCTTTATGTAAACCAGGCATTACTGGCTCTTTAATTCAAGAACGTTGCAAAGACCGCTTGTAGTACTTTGAATTGCAGCTACTTTATCGCCACCATTGACAGCGATAAATTCTACACCACCACCTACGATTAGCATACAATTTCCAGTATTGTAAGCAGTAGGATTGGCACCCCAAGCAATATAGGTGTCTGCATTTGTTGTAACACGTAGAATACTTGCTACACTACTGAAAGCTGCTGTTGCATTACTGCTGCTACCTGTGGTGATTGTTTGTGCATTTGCTACTGCATACGCACCTTTTCTTAAAAGAACTGACATTTATGATTCCCCGAATCTATGCAAATATTTATCTTGACTTACCCTTAGTTGATTGTTATAATTAATCTAAACTATTATAGGGAAAATTATGATTATCAGTAAACCATTTTTGAAGTGGGCAGGGAATAAGAACAAACTTGTGCCTATCATTAGTCCACTACTTGGCAAGGGTAACCGATTGGTCGAACCTTTTACTGGCAGTGGTGCTGTATTCATGGCTACTGATTTTCCAAAATATCTGCTATGTGATATTAATGCAGACCTTATTGGATTGTTTAACAACTTAAAATATAATCCTACAGCAGTTATTACTGAGATCACCCATTTGTTTGATGGCACGAACAATAACGAAACCAAGTATTATGAATTGCGCACCGAATTTAACTCGCTTCAACCAACTGATATTCGCAAAAGTGCGCTATTTGTATACCTAAATCGTCATGCTTTCAATGGACTATGCCGTTATAATAGTAAAGGCGGCTTTAATGTGCCATTTGGAAAGTATAAAACAGTATATTTTCCCATTGATGAACTACAAGCATTTGCACAAAAATCGGTTTTGGCAGAGTTTCATGTTATGGACTTTAATGCGTGTCTAGATTTAGTAACCGATGGCGATGTTGTATACTGTGACCCACCATATGTGCCACTTACCCCCACTGCAAACTTTACCGCATATACTGCAGATGGATTTGGTATGGACAAACAACAGCAACTTGCTGATGCTGCAAATCGCTTGACAAGTAAAAATATTTCCGTTATTATTAGTAACCACGACACGAGCGTAAGTCGTGCGCTATATGCAAATGCAAGTATTACTACTATTGATGTTCGCAGAAGCATTTCAAGCAATAGTGCCACTCGTGGAATGGCTAAAGAATTAATTGCAGTTTTCTAACGGAGAAAATAAATGAAAGTTGGTGGAGTAGGTGGCGGTAATACTGTAAGTGGTGCTGCATTTGAAAAACAAACTGACCTTAAAAACGTGCTCGAAAACATTGATGGTATTTCAGTAGAAATAACTGACCACAAAAATGTATTTTCAGTAACACGTGGTGGCAAGGTTGTTGGTCAACTTATGCAAAAATATGCTCTTTATAAATTTCTAGAAAGTAAAGGCATTGATTACAAGACCATCCTGAGCAAGCGTTTGTTACCAGATGAATGTTATTATAGTTTTGAAACCTCAACACTTTATATTGGTGAAAAGAAATATCAAAACGGCAACGGCAGTGTTGATGAGAAATTACAAACTTGTGATTTTAAGAAGCGCCAATATAAACGACTCGTTGAGTCCATGGATAACGTAAGCGTAGAATATTTTTATGTGCTAAATGATTTCTTTGATGATCCTGCATATCGTGATGTGCTATCTTATATCAAAGAAGTTGGTTGCCACTACTACTTTAATGAAATACCACTTGACCTTTTAGGATTTAATCAATGACAGTTCAAATTCTCAACGGCGATTGCCGTGATGTTCTACAAACACTGCCAGAAGGCAGCATCAATATGTGTGTAACTTCGCCACCCTACTATGGGTTGCGAGATTATGGAACTGCTACGTGGACGGGCGGTGATCCACAGTGCGACCACGTTGAAAAGATTGCCGCACATGGCGGCGAACGTGCTGACCGTGATCAAAGCGGCAATATCTTTAAGTTTCGTGGAACCTGTGGTAAATGTGGTGCAACAAGCAGCGACAATCAAATTGGCTTAGAAGAAACGCCAGAGGAATATATCGCGCAACTTGTTGAAGTGTTTCGTGAAGTTCGCAGAACATTGCGTGATGATGGAACACTATGGGTTAATATTGGTGATTCCTATTACAATTATCGCAGTGGTACCGCATTTGTAAAGCAGAGTGTTGCCAAGACAAATCAAGATTTGCCTACGCATAGCCCAAGTCGTAATAATAAATTAGCAGGATTAAAAAGCAAAGACCTAATTGGTATTCCATGGATGTTGGCATTTGCACTTCGTGCTGATGGTTGGTACCTGCGACAGGATATTATTTGGCATAAACCAAATCCTATGCCAGAGTCGGTAAAAGATCGGTGCACTAAAGCACATGAATATATTTTCTTGTTAAGCAAGAGTAAGAACTATTACTTTGATCATGTAGCAATCAAAGAACCTACTGTTAAAAGCGGCGGAGCACCAAGACAGTTTGGTGCAACAGAACAAGAAGGCACAGGACGTGGTGACATTGGCAATACATTTGTAGATGATGGCACCAGGCAAAAACGCAGTGTATGGACAGTGAATACTAAACCATATAAGGAAGCGCATTTTGCAACATTCCCGACAGAATTGATTGAACCTTGCATTTTGGCAGGTTGTCCGAAAGATGGCATGGTTTTAGACCCATTTGGTGGTAGTGGCACAACAGGTTATATGGCAGATAAGCTAGGGCGCAATGCTACGCTTATTGAACTTAATCCGCAATATATTGAAATTGCTGAAAATCGCATTGATCCACCACAAAGTCGTCTTGATCCTAACCTATTTGAGATTGTTTCCTAAATAGGTTTAATACCAACCACATGGAGCAAAACCAATGACTACTGACGAAATTGCAAATATTCAAACTATCAGTGATAATCTAAAAGCATCTATTTCTGCTATTACGCTTGAATTGGTAGATAAGCAAAATCAAGTAACAGCACTCAACAATGAGATTGCTGCACTTAACAATTTATTAAACAGTTTAGGTGGCAGTGCAAATAATATTGCAGATGCGGTAAGTGCTGCAAAGACTACACTTAACATTCAGTAATTGTCATAATACTGTCATAATACTGTGATAAATTAGGTTGGCATAATAGAAGGAGAAATCATATGCTAACCAGACTACTCGCAGTTGCAGCGGCAACGATTATTGGTACAGCAGCAATGGCTGCTGAAATTACAGGTGCAGGTGCTACTTTCCCATATCCAATATATTCAAAATGGGCAGATGCTTATAAAAATAGTTCAGGTAATACACTTAACTACCAATCAATTGGCAGTGGTGCTGGCTTGAAGCAGATTGATGCAAAAACAGTTACATTTGGCGCAACTGATATTCCAGTAAAGCCAGAAGACCTAGAAAAGAAAGGTCAAGTTCAATTTCCAATGGTAGTTGGTGGCATTGTTCCAGTTGTAAATCTTAAAGAAGTTACAAATGGTAAACTAACGCTTTCAACTGATATCCTTGCTAAAATCTATATGGAAAAGATTAAGCGTTGGAATGATAAGGAAATTGCAGCTATCAATGCAGGCGTCACGTTACCAGACCTACCAATTATTAAGATTCGTCGCAGTGACGGTAGCGGTACTACTTGGAACTTCACACGTTTCCTTGCAGAAGCAAATGGCGATTGGAAGAAGACATTTGGATTTGGTCAAACAGTTGAATGGGCAGGCAGTGCTATTGGTGCTAATGGCAATGCTGGTGTTGCAGCAAACGTTCAACAAACCAATGGTTCAATTGGTTATGTAGAATATGCATATGCTAAGCAAAATAATCTTACTGTTGCTAATATGATTGGTAGCGATGGCAAATCAATTGCACCAAGCCTAAAAGCATTCCAGACAACTTGGCCAATGACAGCAACAACTTATATTGTTATGTATAAGGAACCAGTCGATAGTGCTGCCGCAAAGGAAGCAATCAAGTTCTTTGAATATGGTTATGCTAACGATAAGATGGCAGAAGAACTAGATTACGTACCGCTAACTGCTGCTCAAAAGGCAGAAACAAAAAAAGTTTGGTCAAGCATAAAATAATTCTTGACATTATTTTTTATTGTGGTATAAATAGAATACAAATTGAGAGCAAACATGACTAACACGCCTAAACACAATGATTATAACATTTGCCGCATGCCAGAAGGTTTCTGGATGGTGGGGGCGTGTGCCTTGATGTGATATGCACATCATAGTATGCACTTAGCCCCCGAAGCGAAAGTTTCGGGGGTTTTTTATTATTAAGGAGTAAGGTACATGAAATGGCCAAAGTTGTTAAGAAAGATGTATGATGCAATTCTATCGCATGATACTAAGAAAGAAAAAGAATTATTTGAGAAAGCCTTGAAGAAGAATATTAAGGCTAACTTAAAAGATAAAAAGACTACAGTGACTCAGGTTACTGTTCAAGATTAAACAAGTTTTCAGGACGGTATCCCCTACGCATAAGGATACTTCACCGACCAGTACTTGAGCCAAATGGCTGAATAGGTGGTTTCGGCGGTGATAAATGAAACGATGCGTTGGTCGGGGAAGATGGTAATCCGCAGGTCTCCAAAACCTTGAGAAGTTAGTTCGATTCTAACGACCTTCGCCAATTTTTCTCTTGACAACCTTAAAAAACATGATATATTAGTAATATGGCTAGAGCATCAAAACCGCTTAACAAACCTGTTATTCCAAGCGATACCTGTCCTTATATTGACATGGTAATTGACCTTACTGAAAAGATGGCAAGTGAGCCTAACTATGATTGGCGCAATGAACAGCAAATACTTGCCAAAGCACTGCTAGAATATGTGCGTGAAAGCAACCAAAAACTGCGAATTTCATCCAAATTCTGGTACGAACAATACCAAAAAGTGTCAAAAAATTGAGTTTTTGTGTCAAAATATTGGCAAACCTGTCAAAAAAATAACACTTGACAACAATTTTAACTGTGTTATATTAGTAATATACCGCAGTTCAGGAGAATTATATGCGCAAGATAGCCTTATTTTCCCATCATCCAGTGTGCTCCCGTGACTCTACAAACGGCATTATTGCCGCCCTAAGTGGTGCCTACGATGTTGAGACCTTTCGGGTAGATGATGACTTTGGCGCTATCTTGGGCGAGGCTGATATCGTAGCCTTTCCTGGCGGTATCGGTGATAGCCAATCATTTGATTATTTGCTTGGCGACAAGGTAGAGATGATCCAAGACTTTGTTGCCAATGGTGGCAAGTATCTTGGCATCTGTATGGGTGCGTATTGGGCTGGCAGCCACTACTTCAATCTGCTTGATGGAGTAGATGCTGTTCAGTATATTCGCCGCCCACAGGCTTGTACTGCTCGTCCATACGGCACTGTTGTAGAAGTGGATTGGCGTGGTGATAAAGAAGCTATGTATTTCTATGATGGCTGTGCATTGGTTGGCAACAAGCGTAAGTTTGAGACTGTTGCTACCTATGCCAATGGCGATGCTATGGCTATTCGTCAAGGCAATGTAGGTATCATCGGCTGTCATCCTGAGAGCCAAGCATACTGGTATGATACATGGCAGTATATGCCACAGTTCTATCACGATGGTCATCATCATACGCTGCTACGTGAGTTCGTAGATAAACTATAAAATAATAGTTACGGGAAGGTCTGCGTTTGTATAAATATAAATGGAGACAAAATGTTTTATTTTATATACAAAACTACAAATAATATAAATGGAAAATATTATATTGGCTGTCACAAAACAGCCAATATAGATGATGGATACATGGGTTCTGGAAAGGCATTATTAAAAGCCATAGAAAAATATGGCAAGCATAATTTTACAAAAGAAATATTGATTTATTGCACAACAATTGATGACATGTTTGAAAAAGAAAAAGAAATAGTCAATGAAAGTGTAGTAAATGATGAAAATTCATATAATTTAAAAATAGGTGGTTCATCTAATTTTTATTATGTTAATAAAAATAAATTAAATCATAAAACAAATCAACATCTGAAACATGCTGAAAAGTTAAAAAACGATCCAGAGTATGCAAAGCAATTTAGCAAAAAAATGAGTATTGCTAATAGAAAAAAAGAACATAAAAAAACGGAAAAACAAAAAGAATCTGCAAAAAAAGTTATGACATTATTAAATGAAAAAAGAAAAAATAATAGAAATCATACAGTAGAAACAAAAGTTAAAATTGCAGCATCAGTAAAAAAAAAGATGGGACGATAGCAAAAATGGCTAATGCACTGGACTGCAAATCCTCAAGGTGTCGGTTCGAATCCGACTCGTCCCTCCAACATATGCCCTACAAAAATAATATTTGTAGGGCATCTTAAATGCAAAGTTAGCAAATGTGGTCATTACACTGGACTGAAAATCCAGCCAACTTGGTTCGATCCCAAGACTTTGCACCATTACTGCCCGAATAGTCCAATTGGTAGAGGCGTTCGACTCAAAATCGAAATGTTGTCAGTTCGAGTCTGACTTTGGGCACCATTTTTATAAAAGGAGTAACCAAGATGCTACGGGACTGTATCTAGAAACAACAGATGGGCGAATCGTCAATATTACAGTTTATGTAATGGGCGGTCTGCATACTTTAACAAAGACATACACCATATATTATAAAGAGGAATGGGGCGGTTTCCCCGATTTACATAATTGGTGGTTCTTCAAAGAAGTAAAAGACGAACCTGATGGTCTATACTATGATAAACGAAGCTACTTTATTGAAATAAAAACAAAAGGCTCCATCTTATAATGGCTATTATCCTTGACTGTCTATCAGGGGATAGGGGTTCGATCCCCCTTGGAGTCGCATAAGCGCCTCGAATGTATAAATAGTAATGTCAATAAAACTATTATACATTCGAGGGCAGCATGTTTTATACGATTTATAAAATTACTAATATCATAAACAACAAATATTATATTGGTATGCATCAAACTGAAAATATAAATGACAATTATATGGGTTCTGGTAAACTTATTAAAATAGCCATACAAAAATATGGAATTGAAAATTTTAAAAAAGAAATATTACATATATTCGATAACGAAAAAGATATGAAAAATAAAGAAAAAGAACTCGTTGTTTTAGATGAAATGAGTTATAATCTCTGTGATGGCGGGAAAGGTGGATTTGGATATATTAATCGTACAGGATTAAATAATAATCACAAAGATAAAGAAGCAATATATGAAAAGGTATCAAAGTCTCTATCTGGCAGACAATTACCACATGTATCTTCTCTTCTTAAAGAAAGACATGAAAATGGATTATTTAAAAAAACATATTTTGGTTCTCGTGGGGAAATTGACAAATTAGCTTTAGAAAAAGCACACTCACCAGAATCTAATGCAAAACGCATTAAAACATATCGAGAAAAAGAACACCAAAAAGGTGAAAAAAATTCTCAATTTGGTAAACCAAGAAGTGAAGAAACTAAACAAAAAATAAGAGAATCTCTGGCAAAAACCAGAGAATTAAAAAAATTATCAACAATTTAATGCGGTGGTTTGCATGGGTGCTTTAACTAACAACCACGAGGTTCGATTCCTCGCTGCCGCTCAAATTATGCTCCCTTCGTCTAGCGGTCAAGGATAACAGACTTTCAATCTGCAGAGACGGGTTCAACTCCCGTTGGGAGCACCAAATTAGTGGCGCATAACTCAGTGGTAGAGTAATCGCTTGATAAGCGATAAGTCGTTGGTTCAAATCCAACTGTGCCAACCAATAATGCTGTTGGGTCGGTGGTGGACATCGAACCACTCTCATAAGGTGGACAAAACTGCTTCGAGTGCAGTCAGCAGCACCAACATGCCTCGTTAGTTCAATGGTAGAACATCGGTTTGTGGAACCGATTACGGTGGTTCAATTCCGCCACGAGGTACCAATTACATGGACCGTTAGCTGAGTTGGTTTTAGCGGGAGACTCTTAATCTCCGTCAACGTAGGTTCAAATCCTACACGGTCTGCCAACCAATGATATATACAAATAATGCGGATATGATGTAGAGGTAACCTGTCTCCTTGCCAAGGAGAATTCACCAGTTCGATTCTGGTTATCCGCTCCAATACAAACCATCGGAGGGTATCAAAATGAAATACCTAGTGCCTCTACTATTAATTTCAACTGCTACGGTGGCTCAAGAAAACGGTCCACTTTGTGCAATTGGTGATAAAGTATTTGGATATTTAAATTCTCAATATGGTGAAATACCTTTTGCTGAATTTCTTGATCCTCAAAATCGCCATATGATTATGTTGGTCAGTCCTAAAACAAGCACGTGGACAGTTCTATTAGAGCAAAGTGATGGTAAATTCTGTGGTGTTGCTAGCGGTACAAAGTTTGAACCTGCTGATCAGAAAAAATTTGAAAAATACCAAGAAAAAAAACCTGAAACACCAGGTTAAAAAACTGCTTGACAAATAATTTAAATGTGGTAATGTAAAGATATTGGGAGTGTGTGCCGAGCAGCGAAGGCAACGGTCTGTAAAACCGTGACATAGAAACAGCGTAGGTGCGAGTCCTACCGCTCCCACCATAATTTATTATAACTTTTACTACTAATCGGTATCAAAAAAGTGCTTGACAAGCATAAATTATATGATATAGTAAAAAAATACTGTGGCTGTAGAGAACCAGATATCTCACCATCCTCATAAGCTGGAGATAGGGTGTGCAATTCATCCCGCCGCAACCAAGATTGTAGCAGTATGGCACTGCTTGTGAAGCACCTACGGAGATGGTAGGAGAGCAGATGAGAAATCATCTAACGCAACAAATGCCAACAGTTTGCCAACAGTGGGGTTGCAAACCTACTGGTCGTTCGTCTATAGGAATAGGATACAACTGCGGAGTCGGTTGAGAGATGGGTTCGATCCCCATACGATGGCAATATATACCTCTGTGGAGTTAGGGTAAGATTAATACCGCACTTGGACTGCGGGGAATCTGGGGCAGCGCCAGACACGGAGACACAAGTGTCCCAGTTGTATAAATAGTAGTAGAGTAAATCTATTTCTTACAACTGGGACATACATATGTTTTATACAATCTATAAAATTACTAATAAAATAAATGGCAAATATTATATTGGTAAACACCAAACTACCAATCTAAATGATGGGTATATGGGAAGTGGAAAAAATGTAAAAAGAGCAATTGCCAAATACGGCATTGAAAATTTTACAAAAGAAATATTACACACCTATGATAATGAAGCAGATATGAATGCTGCTGAAAAAAAATTAGTTGTTATAAGTGAAGAAACCTACAATTTATGCGAAGGCGGAAAAGGTGGGTTTAGTCATATTAACAAAAATAATCTATCTGTAAAAAATTTAAAAAATCCAAATGTTAGAAAAGTTGCCACTAAAAATTCCAATAAAAAAAGAATAGAAAATTTTAATAATAATACAGTGTTAAAAAAACAGTGGGAAGATAATATATCTAATAGTTTAAAATCTTATTATAAAACACATTCTGGAACTTTTACAGGAAAAAGACACCCAAAGGAAATTGAAAATAGAATTGCTGAAAAGTTAAAAATAACAAATAAAGGCAGCGGTAATCCAAATTTTGGAAAATGTTGGATTAAAAATGTAAAAACAAAAGAATATGGAATGATATTAAAATCTGATTTAAATTATTGGATTTCTCTTGGGTGGGAACTTGGACAAATACGAGAAAATGGTATTCCAGTAAAATTGAAAAATAATCAAGACGGTAAGGCACAGTAAACAATCCGCAATGGCGATGGGATGTGTCACGGTGTGGGCGATAGATGGGGGCTGCACACTGACTTTGAAATTTTGGATCGGTTACCGTAGTGGCGAACGGAACTAATCTATATCAAAGTCTAAGGGTGTCTCGTAACAAGTATGTATTTGCAGCACTTCTTTAACATCACGCCCAATTAATTCAACCCAATTATTTGTGCAATGAATTTGATTGCTATTAAAAATTACAGCAGAACCTGCACTATATTCAAAAATACCATCGAGAGTAAGATAATTTGCAACATAGTCTCGGATACGTTCATCATAAGTGTGTGATATATTTTCAAGTTCGCTGATATTATTTTTTCGTTGTTTAGTTTTAATTAATTTATATAGATCATTAGATGCTAACCAATTAAAATAAAGTGAAGTTTTTTCAAATTTTTCTTTAAAAACAATCGTTTTGCTTTGTGGCAAATCATCTAAGGCTATCACCATTGTATATCTATACAAATGTTCATTGCCATTTGGTTCATCCATATGTAAATTTAAAGGTTTATATTGTAATTGATAACCGCCATAAGGTTCTTCGTATGGTATTGGAAAATTATTTTTTACTAAACGATCAACAATAGCAAAACATTCATCTTTATTTGACAAATCTATTCTGGAATTTAATAATTCGCTTTGACTTTTAAATAAATCATATTTTTTATTTAAACTTTGATTAAACCAGTTTCGCAATTCATTAATTTCTGCTTGAGATAAAATTTTGTTAAACAATTTCATAAAATTATTTATATATTATAAATCTGATATAACAAATATTGCAATTTGGGTAGGGTGTGTTGGCAAAAAAATGCTACCTATATAAAAACTAAGATGGTAAGGCACAGTAAACAATCCGCAATGGCGATGGGATGTGTCACGGTGTGGGCGATAGATGGGGGCTGCACACTGACTTTTTGAATTTTAGAACGCTTAACTCAGTTGGTAGAGTACGGGTCTTTTAAACCTGTTGTCGTGGGTTCGAACCCCACAGCGTTCACCAATATAATGCCTACGTAGTTCAGTGGAATAGAATAGCGGTCTTCGAAACCGTGGGTCGGGGGTTCAAATCCCTCCGTAGGCTCCAAAAATAATACTTGACAAATTTGTCAAATATAAGTATATTAAGAATATAAGGTTATTGCTTAGTAGCACAGCGGTAGTTGCGTCGGTCTGTTAAACCGAGGGTCGTAGGTTCGAATCCTACCTAAGCAGCCATTAACATACAATGTTATATAAATACATATAGGTTCGAATAAGGAGACCTATATGAGTAAGCAATCTGAAAATGTAATTAACTGGCGTAAAAGAACAAAACAAAAAATTGTTCAATCAATGGGTGGGTGTTGCCAAATTTGTGGATACTTCAAATGCGATGCGGCACTTGAATTACACCACATAGACCCAACAAAAAAAGAATTAAGTTTTTCTTCAATTAGAGCAAATCCAAAATCAGCAGAGGCAATTAAGGTTGAATTAATAAAATGTATTTTATTATGTTCTAATTGCCATAAAGAAATTCATAATGGTTTAATATCTATTCCAGAAAATTATGTGCAATTCAATGAAGAAATATTTGATGGTTGGAAAATTGAAAGAAAAGAACGCAAAGAAAAATTTAAGAAAGATAAAGTATGGCGTCAAAAGATGTTCTTAACCAATCAAGAAGTTTTTGAAAAGTTAACAACAATCTATAATGGTAATAAATCTGCTATGGCAAGGGATTATGGAGTTACTGAAACTACTATTAGAAAAAGGTTAAAGATGTTAGAACGGTAGTGGAAAGAAATACCAAATTCCATCTGCCAGAACAATCAAACCGATAATACCAACGGCAATGCTGCTATACCATAGAGCCATACTAACAGCAAGAATAGCAGTGGTTGAGAAGATAATAGCAATCTGAATAATGGTGCTAGCCATACCAAAGAATGGACTACACTTTTTGGCGCTATCACGGTCTGCTTCTAGCGCACGACCTTTTGCCATAATTTCTTTTTTACCATCACCTTTTGGATCACTTTCTAACGCATCAATATATTTTTGATAGTTGTCAGCACGTGATTGCAACGCAGGTTTTAAACTTTTGTCAGTTTGAGGATCAGCAATTTGAACTTTTAAATCATCAAGGTTAAGTTGATACATATTTTGTTTAATGCTCTTGGCTTGATAAAAACCCCAAGTATCACCAAGTTCAATATTATCAGCCATGATTCTACCACTGACTTGCCCACCAAGCCAAGATGTAATTGCTAACAGTGCAGCAAAGATTGTAATTGTTATAGAAGCAAGCCCTTTAAGAACGGCTTCACCCTCGCTGCGGCTTAATACCTTGCCTTCTTTACTTTTCAAAACCATGTCCATCATTCCTTGAAATTGTTTTATGTCCATATTAATTCTTTACAAATAATTGCAACTGCTAACACTACAATTGAGGCAACCATCGCATACAAATAATAATCAAATAATTTACTGTTACTCATCGTCCTACTAATACCTTTAATAATGGAACCCAACTCTTCATTGAGTAATATGCCATAGGGTCAGCAATACCCCAAATTAACAAACCAAGCCACACAACAAGTGGCAAGAATACAAATAATATCGCAGCAGCCCAAAAATACTGAACCATTTCATCATGCGCTTCACGACGACGACGCTCTGCCTTTTTAGCAGCATTTGCAGCATCAATTTTGCTTTGCTTGTATGCTGCTCGTTGTGCTGGCGTCATTCGAGCCATTGCCATTGCTTCTTGTTCTGCTGCAATTTCTTGCATTGCCTGAACACGTAGAGCATTATTACTACGAGTAATTTGATTATTAATTTCAGTAATTTTGTTTTGATTAATAACACGTTGATTGTTTGCTGCTTTCTGTGCAGGTGCATTTTTAACAACATCTACAATGCCAAATACAGCATCTGTAACGCCCTTGCCATAGGCTTCACCTAGTTTAGCGGCACTCTTTGGGTCCATTACCATAGAAATATCCTTTAAAAGATAACATTATACTTGACATGCATAACTATTTATCTAGTTTTTATTTTACAAGTATGGTAAACTTGCTGCAAGTTTACCAGTTTAGGAACAGTTATGCACAGAAAAGATATATTAGAAAGAAAAGAAGAAATATTAAATTGGATATCCAATCATGAACCAAAGGTATATATTTGTAAACAATTAAAATGCAAACCCGATACGCTTGAAACATATTTAAAAAAAATGAATATCTCATATGTTGGCAATCAAGGCAGCAAAGGAAAAAAAATTGATTGGAAATATGTAGATGCGTTAACTTATGCTAAAAAAGATAATGTATCAGCGCATAAGTTAAGAATTAAATTATTAAGAGATAAAATAAAAATACATTGTTGTGAAGTATGCAATACAAGTGAATGGATGGGATGCCCGATACCATTGGAATTAGATCACATTGATGGCAATCATTATAATAATGATTTAACCAATTTAAGAATAATATGCCCAAATTGTCATGCTCAAACTGATACTCACGCAGGAAAAAATAGAAATAAATTGACAAGGATAACTAACTAGTATATTATAATAAAATGCGTCTGTAGTCCAATGGTAGAGACACAAGGTTTAGGTTCTTGGTGGTGGGAGTTCGAATCTCTTCAGACGCACCAATATAATATGCTGCTTTAGCTCAGTTGGTAGAGCAACGCACTAATCCGTAGCGGGTAACGCTACCAACCAAGTAGCAATGCTTGGTTGCTTGTGGGTATGAAGAGCCTAAAGCTCCCAATGCCGAGAGGTAATGCGTAGGTCGTCAGTTCGAATCCGACAAGCAGCACCATTATTGGAGGTATGCGAGCAAGGTGCTCAAACGGTCTTGAAAACCGTGCCACCGCAAGGTTGATGGTTCGATTCCTTGTACCTCCGCCAACATAGAGAAAGTAAAGAAGATGTATAAGAAGTTTAAGCTATTTGAACGAGTGTTTGACTTTGTTTTGAAATTATTTTGGTTTGCACTTCTTTGCAAGTGGTTATTTGCCGAAGTAAATATACATGATTACATCAAGTAAGCGGATTTCGTATAGTGGTAATACCGCAGCCTTCCAAGCTGCAGCGAGGGGTTCGATTCCCCTAGTCCGCTCCATTTAAGGTTAGATATGTGTGGATTTGTCTACTTAAATTTTATTCCAAGTGATATATCATTAGTAGATATAACGCCACGTGGACCAGATGATAATAACAATATAGTCAATGATCTAGGTTACTTTTATCATGCACGGTTAATAACCCGTGAAAATAATATTAAACAACCGTCTGCAAATTCTGATGGTATTCTTCTGTATAATGGAACAGAGTATTATATGAACAGCAGTGATACTGTTTATATAAACAATAATCTATGCAATGATATATCAAAAAACATTGAATTTATACAGTCATTAGATGGAGATTTTGCTATCTGCTATGTCACAGATGAGCATATCTTTTTAGCAAAAGATTGTTTTGGAACAAAACCGTTATTTTATGGAATAATGAATAAACAAATCGTTGTTGCTAGTACCGAATCAACAATTATATCTTTTGGATTTAAACCATTTCAAGTTGATCCAAATACAATAATGATATTTTCAAGGTCAACTGCCAAATATTTAAATAAATTTACAATTATAAATTGGGATACAACCCAAGGCACTACTACATTAGATGATGTATTTGAAGCATTTGAAAGCAGTGTTCTATCTCGTTATGAAGAACCAGTTTTACTAAATTTGAGTAGCGGACATGATAGCGGTGCTATCGCAGCATGTTTGAACAAACATAATAAAAAATATTCTATCATAACACTAAATGGCAACGAAAATGCCGAAATATTAATCCAAAGAACAAAGTTGCACAAAGGCAAAAAGAAAATAATAACTTTAGATACCTTTGAAAAAAATAAACCTAGAAAAGATGAATTTCCTTGGAAAAATTTTTTAAATTACAGTCATACGCTCACTGATATTTCATTATGTGGTGCAGACGAAGCAAAAAAGAATAGTATAAAAGTAATATTAACAGGCACAGGCGGTGATGAATTATACAGCGATTATGGATTTAATGGACATCGAATAATGAATCATAGTGTATTTGGTGGATATTTTCCTGAAGATTTTTCAATAATATCGCCACATTATACAAATAAAGTGTATCCTCTTTGGTTAAATATGCCAGCAGTTGAGTATGTTTATGCTTATCATGGGCTTGATACTAGGCACCCGTTGTTAGATAAAAAACTTTTTCAAAAATGGATTAATACTAGCACACATATAAAAAATGCTAATTATAAAAATTGGCTAGGTGAATATTTTAAACAATTAAATTATCCATATGATTCAGAATACAAAGTTGGTGCTGGAAATATTCCATTAAAAATTCCAAAGCTAACAGAAACTGTGTAAATAATATATGAATTATTCAATTGCAAAAATGATTGAGTTTGCATTCACTTATATCATAATTAATGAACTAAAAAATGAAAATCATACCATGCCTGATGATAAAAGACTAATTATATTAGATTACATGACACAGCGTATTGATGAAATACGCAAAGTTTTCAAATGAATGTATCAATAGACGATATAGATATAGATAGCATAACCTCACTAGCACCTAACAAGTATCTTGTTAAAATATACCCAAATATTGGCACTCCTTATATTCCGCCATTTGGTTTTGAATTTCTTAAAGAAACTATACAAACACCATTACGTAAATGGTGTGATGAAAGTTTTTCCCACAATTATTCATTAAATTATAGATTTAACAGCGGCAACCCTTATTGGTCGCTGCTTTTTAATAGTAGCGAAGATGTTAATATCTTTATGCTACGTTTTGGTTCAAATAAACCCTAATATCATTTGCTGCATAATTTTGAATATTCAATTGTAATGGCGTAGCAATGCCTAATTTTTCACATAAATCAATATTATCATATATCATTGATAATTCATTATTTTTTACAAACTTTTTCAAGTCCTTATTCTGTTTATCAATGTGATG
>Ga0214199_1000012_pt1 | contig 42516 bp, 47 predicted proteins | sample TroBogEpilimnion_24_FD_153037 | JGI IMG/M metagenome (GOLD analysis project Ga0214199, IMG submission 153037) | Freshwater microbial communities from Trout Bog Lake, WI - 04OCT2008 epilimnion | ecosystem: Environmental > Aquatic > Freshwater > Lake > Epilimnion/Euphotic zone | place: Trout Bog...
CCCTTGTATTGTTATTCCCGAAGTATTGCTCCCCGTAGCTAATTTTAATTGCCCTACGATGCTGCCTTGTGTACCTGCCGACACTGTTGATTTCGCAATCAACCCTGTTGCAGTTAAGTTGTATGAGCCTAAGTCGGCACTACCGATAGCGTTCTTGTAAGGTATAAATTGCTTTCCTGCTCTAGTTTGGCTCTCTAATACCGTTGTATCTGCTACTAAAGTCCCAAAACTAGTTATTGGTCCTCCTGTTAAGCCATAACCACTACCAACAGATGTTACTGTTCCTACTCCCTTACTCAATCCATACCAAGTAGACCCATTATAATAACATACACTATCCTTAGATATATTGAATATCATCAACCCCGTAGCAGGAGATGTAATAGAGTTCATCTGCGTAGTAGTCAACCTTGGAAGTAAAAAACCTTGAGTAGTAGAAGTAATGTCGACAGCAGCAGAAGCATCAGGAGTTACTGTATTTACCCCCAACTGAGTCCCACTTTGATACAAATTAGAGTTAGTTATCACCTGAGAATTTTGCCACAAAGGAATTTTCCCTGATGTACCATTGCCATTAATAGGTCTAGTTTGCCCAAAAGCAACAGAACTTAGCAATAAAAGTATAATAATCTTTCTCATATTATCTGTATCTATATTGTCCATTAACATCACTAACAAAAGTCAATGTAGCACCAGCAGGTAATACTATCGCTACGTTAGCCGCTAATCCATAAATATTATCATTCCTACCTAACATAGGATAAACGTCAACATCGTGAGTGCCATTGTTCTGTACAGTCATCCTTGTCCCCTTTAAAGCAGGTAACAACATTACAGATGCGCCTGTTACATTGGCAGTGTCAATAAAATTCTCATTAGTAGTTAGAGCAGTAGCCCCCACCTGTGTAGTAGATGGACTAGCAACAATGCCACTAGTTACCGTTACATTACCAATATCTAAGTAGTTAATTTGAGCTTGAATCTTACCGAAAGAACTTAATATAGTGTCTGTATTTGTAATTGGAACAGCTACTGATGGATCAATAAATAGATATTGACCTAGCTGAACACTAAGAATAGTATTCTGTATCCACTCTGGCTTAAGTTGATAAATACCTACCCCCCCATCACTTCTAGGATTAAGAAAAGGAGGCTTTACTACGAAATAGCAATCGTCAGTCATATCAACTCCAGGTTAGTAATTGTTGAACAGGCACTCCTTCTATCAAAGAACACATAGCATCTAAAATGCTCTCTATCTCATTAACTTTTAATGCAGTATAAGTATCATCAAAAGGAGCATTGCTATTAGAAGCACCTCCTGTATAATTAGCAGTAGTGTTAGTTACTCCCATAGATGTCAGCGTAGAAGTATACCCTACTGCCGAATTATAAGCCGTTCCTATCGCAGGAGCAGTAACAATAACAGCAGATCCATTATACTTAACTCCCCATGTAGTCTGTGATTTAATCAACGCTGCCATTGCAGAAACAGTAGAAGCAACACTACCCTGCCAAGTGATGGTAGCATTAAAAATTGTAGAAGTATTGTATATGGTCCGTGCTGTGAAGTTAGTAATAGCAGAGTTTAACTGCGACATATCAATAACCCAACTAGATGCAGTAGGCTGTATAGCAGAAGTGTACTCCCATAAAGCATCTACATAATCCATCAACTTCTGTAAGTTAGCCTTCTGCCTTTTTACCCTATATCCACTATCCTCCATGCTAATAATTTGATTAGACAAGTAAGATATTGCCGAATTAGCAGCAAACAACCTATTCTGTAAAATACTATATGTTAGCGTAGTAATTGGCATTATAAAGATTGAATTTGGTAATAAACATAAAGATACAAGTCGCTATTTCCTGTCGTTGGATTACCCGTGTCTGCCATCAAATTTACAGCAGCATTGGATGTGATTACATAACCTGCATCCAAATTACTAAAAGCGTTCTGTCCAACAGCAGTTAAAGCAAGGATATTAGTGTCATGTGCTATCTTAACACTTGGCGCACCATTATAAACAAGATTCAACTGAGTATGTGCAGTATAAGCAGTAACCGCACCTGCATTAGAAATACGTCCATCTACTCCCAATACCTTGATGTAATTGCCTACTCCTGGAGCAGCAATAATAGGAACAGGGACACTATTTAATGTCAATACTTGAGCAGCAGGTATAAAGATACGGGCAACAGAGATTGCTTGTCCAGAAGCTCCTGTCGCTCCCGTTGCACCTGTCGCTCCCGTTGGTCCTATCGGTCCTGTTGGAACTAAATTGTCTATTTCATCGCAGCAACTTACCATATACCTATATTTTAAAAGTTAACAATTACATCCTCCATAACTTGCACACAATTTAGTTAGCAAGTCTATGTATTTTTGAACATCAGTAAGGTTTCCACTCTTCTTAGCAGCCTGCAATACCCTATAATAGTAAGCAATATCCCTCAATTTAGCGTTAATATCATCACAAACACAATTGCAAGTAGATGATGCTAATGCCGCCTTTTGATAGCAAGTATCAATAGCGCAAGTATGGAAATAATAATTCTGTGCCGTTAAACTATAAGCACCAGAGGAATTACCATTGACAGTATACGTCATTAGATATATACCATCAGGGAATACGCCTGCCGTGCCATACCCTACCGCAGATGCAAGGATATTAGTGCTTCCCATAGAATTACTAGGAAGAGCATTGTATACACTAGCAGGATAAATAGGAGTATTTACAAAAGTGCCATCAGACTGCCTTTGTTGTATTAACATAGTAGCACTTGTAACAGTGCTAATGTCATAGTTTGGCGCACCCCATCCACCAAGATTATTAGCAGAATAAGCACCTGTATTGTCATTAATTGTTAAATAAGAACAATTAGGTGCTTTAGTTACGCAAAATTTCAGTGTTACTGACATAGTTATATATTTTTATGCTAAACGAAGCAATACAGCAGTTGTTGAACTTGTGAAATATATTCTAAATACACCAACTTTATTAACAGTAGAAATAGTTAATGTAGCACCTCCTGTAATTGGAGAAGTAATAGCAGCTACACCTGTTCCACCTGCAATTGTAACTGTAGACCCACCTTGTGAATTATCTAGTATAAAATCAAAATAAGTACCTACAGCAAATGAACCAGCAGCATATAATTGAGCAGCAGTAGGAAGCGTAATAGTAGTAGCAGCACCAGAAGTACAAGTAATAACTCCTCTTAATACTTTTGCAGCAGTGATAGTTCCAGTAGAGTCAAATGCGTAAGGATATGATATTGTTTGAAAAGGAACAACTCCTGCATTTATAGTAGTTAAACCATTAAATTTGTTAGTTCCTGAGAAAGTGTTATTCCCTGCCAAAGAAGCAGCAGAATTATTTAAACTTACCATGTCATTGTATGGTGCAGCCAACATATTCCAAGAATTTCCCCCTGGCCATGCATTAGGTGTTTGATACACAGGATTAGACTGCGATAATGTAATAACCTGTCCAAAAGAAAGGCTTACAAATAGAAGTGATAAAATTGTCAATAGCTTTTTCATGTTTTCGTTTTTTTTTAAGATTTGTTTATACAAAAATACCTATTTTAAACCCTGATTTTTACGTATAATTATGTTTTTTCTTTTTTAAAATTAGAACTTAATACCTAGTTTTTCGCCCTTCTTTAACTCCTCCATAGCCTTATCTATACTTCCAACAGGAATATTTATCTTATACCCTTCCACTTGGTCCGAGTATTCCTTCAACTTCTCTACACACTCCTCTAAAGAATCACCCAAGGCAACTACCCCTCCAATCTCAGTATACCCCCCTCCAACAGGAAGGAAGTAATATGTGTCGTTAGCCTTATACAAATTCTTAATCTTTACCCACTGCTTTATCTCGTCAGGAACATAAATCGCCTGCTCACCATCTCCTGCCGCCCATGAACTTTGAATGATACCTTCCACAGCAAATTTAGCGGTATACTCAGGCTCTACCAAGTTACCATCAGCACCATGCCATAGAATATCCGTAAAATTACCACATAACTCCTGATAAATCTCTCCAGGAGGACTAGGAAAACGCTGAGTCCAATCTATCAAGTAACTCTTACCATCCTTAGTAATCCTTGTTTCTGTCGAAATTGTAGCCCTATACTTCTTACCTTTCAAATAAGGTGCTACTTTTTTTAATGCATCAGTTATAAAAGGACTAATATCTTTCATTGGCTTTACTCTGCCCACATAACCAAGGTCTTTAACTTCAAGACCAAATAAAGTTTTCTCAGGATATTCACCATCAATACAGAATCCATCGTATCCAAATTCTACCGCATCTTCGATCGATTCCTCAACGATAAACTTATAATCGTGCTTGGTAGCACCTAGACTTTGAGAGATACTAGTAATCAATGGCTCTGTTAACTTCCACTTAGCATGATGGAAAGACTCAAAATCTCCTCTAATATCCGACTTAATGAACTTATTTTCGTTCTTTTCGTCCATCAAATACTTTTTCAACTCATCTAACCCATAGATAACATCATATTTATTAACGTCCATCTTGAGGTATTCCATAAAATCCTTTGCTGCCTCACGGTCGTATTCCAACTCCTCACCCGTTCCTCCTCCCCATACCCTAAATCCTCTGCTACGTAAATCATCTACAATAGGACCGAAGTTGCCCTCAGGAACTACTATCAACTCAACATCGTGTAATACTTCCTCGTAGAAGTTAACCCTATATACTCCCTCATCCTCCAATCCCTTGCCAATGCTTTTTTCGTAACAAGTTGGGTAGGCATGACTCCAAGGAGTCCAATAATATACCAATTCAAAGTCCCTAGCAAGGCGTTGTGCTATTGATGTGTAGCATCCATTATCCAACACAAGACACTTTTTTGATTTATAGTCTATTGTTTGTAGTTCCATTATTTATTTTTTTTTGTTTTCTTCGTATACTTCCTTCATTGCTTCTGCTTTACGTTTAGCATTATTCACCTTAGATTTACTAGCTTCTATATTTTGCTCTTGAGTTTTTAATCCTGCTTTTTTAAATAACTCAGCATTAGCATTTTCGTAAGCTATACGGTCCTTAGGATTTTTTATATTATGTAAAGCATTAGTTAATTTAATACGTGCATTTATGACATCTTTTGTTATTTCTTTAGGAGTTTTTACCATCTCCCTCAATCCTGGTATTTTAAGTGCAATAGCTTCAAAGAATCCTTTTGCTTTTCTTTTTTTCTCCGAATCTGTCCATTTTGCGATATCAGAAACTAACCCCGGGACAATCATACCTCCAGCTTCATTACCAAGAGCAACAGATGCTCTAGTATCAAATCTGCCAGCAGCATCTAAATTTTCAGCCACAGAATAGAATGGCGTTTCTTTTACTGTTTCAGCGGCAGAAGAAGCAGTTGCACCTAACAATGTTTCTTTTCCTCCTGTCATAGCATCGAAAGAACGAGCTACTTTGTTTGCTAATGCAATAGAAGCGTTATGCATCAATAATGGACTTACTCTCATTCCATTCTTAAATACAACAGTACCAGGTGATACATACTCACCTGTTTCTTTCTTTATCTTCTTAGCCTCTTCATCCGAAATAACACTTATAGCACCTGTCTTGATACCTATGGCAAAGAATGTAGATATTGTTCCTGCCACAAACTGCCTATTTAAACTACGCATATACCTATCCGCTTGCTCAGGAGTAACTGTCTTATCTTTAATAGCTTTCCTTATACTTCTTCCCTCCCTAACATAGTTACTCAAAGGAACTGCATCTAGTATTTGACCTGCAAAGTTAAGAGGCACTTTAGTGATAGGCATAAGCATTTGTATTAAAAATCCTCCTACTTTTTCTAAATTGTCATCACTCTTTAACGATCTATCTACAAATTGATTAATAGCAGCAGATGTTTTATTGTCGTTCATCAAAATAGAAGCAAGTGCATTGTCGTATGCTACATCGTGTATTTGCGCTAATCCTTCATCGCTAATCTCATCCTCTCTAACCTCAGGATGCTCACGTAGATAAGATTCAATAGCCGATTGATAAGATGCTTCGTATTCTGCAATTTTAGGTATCATCTTAACTGCCCCATGAAGGTTTCCCGGTATTGCAAGTGCCGCCTTGAAAAATCCTAACTTAGTAGCAAAGGCTTCATCTTTATATATGGCGTTATCATAAACTTTATCTTTATGTAAGGCATCAAACTCTGCTCTTCCTAATATGGCTCTTCCTGCCTCTTTCCAATTTTCTTTAGTGGCAAATTGCTTATAATAAGTCTTTAATGCCCTTGCGCTTCCGTTACCAAAAGTAGGAGCGTGCTTTGCAATATCTTTAGTCCAAGGCATCTTACTAAAGTAATACTTACCTAACTCAGATATAGGCTTATTGAGAGCTAATTCTAACCCTGCCGAACCTAATTTAATCATTGTGGCAGGATGGGTAAACAAGAAAGAAGTACGTGTCTTGATAGCAGCACGTAGAAACTTCTCTAATCCACTTTTTTGTTTATCCTTTTCGTCTTTAAGTAAGTTGTCTGCCCTCTCCTCTGCTAATTTCTTCTTAGCTAATTCTCTCCTTCCTTTGTTGACAAGGTCATTTAACTCTTTCTTTCTATCTAATAGATGTTGTAACCTTTCTTTCACTCCTCCACTTAACTCTCTCTTTTTCTTAGGCTCATAAGTACCCTCTTCTAATGCTTTAAGGTTCTTTTCAGCATTATCAATAGACCTATTTAATTTAGCTTCTTCTTTTTTAACGTGCGCTTCAAATAACTCTTCTGGCGTTTTCTCAGCAGATGCTTGAGTAGTTTCTTTGCTTTCGTGAAATTCTTTATTAGCGATAGATTCAAGAACTGCATCCTCAACCTCTTCATCTTTTAAATCTAATCCTGCATCTTTAAATTGAGTCTTTACAGCATTAATGATATCCTCTGTCCTGCTCAATCCATCCTCTACAAGGTTAGCAACCAATTTAGAAACTGCAACGATAAAGTCCGGAGCGTGATTAATAGGACCGATGGCATTCATTTGCCCTCGCATCTTATTGTTGATATTTTTAAGGTCAGCAAGAATCTGCTTGCGTTCCTCTAATATCTCTTCCCTACTTCTAAATTTACCTTTAGCTTTGTTTCCTTCTACTGCGTGCTGAATCTTACGTATTCCCTTGTCTAGGTTAGCCTTGTCTAAATCTGCTTTTGTGTCAACTCCTATTTCTTGCAGTTTCTTAGTTATTTCTGCTAGCTTAGTCTTAGGGTCCTGAATCAATTTAGCAATATGCTCTATTTTAGCCTTTACTTCATCAGGAATATCATTCTTATCCTTGTATAAGCCTTTTAATTCAGTAATTAAACTTATCTCCGAATAATCACGCTGAAATCCTTTTTTTAATGCATTTAGAGATTGACCTGCTTTTCTACTTACTTCATCTCTAAATACTTTAGTATATGTATCGAAATCATTAACGATAGCATCACGTTTCATTTGTAATTGAGCCAACTTTTCTGTGTCCTCAAAAGGAGTATCCCTAATGTCCTGCATTACCTTTTCGTATTCAGTAGTCAGTCTTGCTTTATACATACCAAGAGCAAAGATTTCTGCATCATCAGTACGTGGATTATCTCCTCTAATGATAGAATCTACAAGATTTTTGCCGTATTGTACGCCACCCTTATCAACTGCTTCATTAATTACAGTATCATTCCATCTCCTTGGTTCTGCTTTTGTAACTGCATCTAACCCCATTTTAGCCCTGTCGATAGCATCTTGCTTCTTAGTTATCTTAATATCCTCTTCTTGTTTAGATTTAGCTTGCTTCTCCGCATTTTCAGCAGCTTTCCTTGCAATGGCTACTTGGTCTTTAGCAGATAAACCTGTAACCTCTTTGCCATCTTTAAAGACCTTTAAACCTTCTTCTGCCGAATAGGTAACGTCATACATCTGACCTTTATGCTCTACTCCTATTGGAGTAAGATTTACTTTTTCTGTCTTCTGTTGAGGTTGCTCTGTTACTTGCTCTGTCGGTTGGTCGGTTGCAGGTGGTGCAGTAGGTGGTTCAATAGGTGGTGCAGTTACTTGCTCTTGTTGGACTTGCTGCCCCCCTTCTTGGTTGTTTGGTAGGTTTTCGCCCTCTTTACCGTTTCCACTAATTGCTTCACCTGTTTGCGTCTTACTTGTTCCAGGTTTTCCGACTTGTTGCTTTGTTTTTTCATTTTCTATGTTTTTTTTTCTGTTTTCTAATTCTTCAATAGCCTTTAGTATAGCAGGCTTAGCGTTATCACTAAATGTATCTAATGATTTATTTAATGCGTCAATTTGCTTGTCTATGTAATCAATCAACCCCTGCTTGTGAGAGTCTTCAACGTGATTCTGTATAGCATTATCCAACTCTTGATTGATATTGTTTACTACTCCTTCCGTAGCCGCCTTAACATCAGCAGGAGTATTTGGGTCTTGCAATGCTTTCTCTAACTCCGCCTTCTGATCCAACAAACTCTTTACCTCAGGACTCTCTACTTTATGACTATTATCTTCATTTGCTTTCTTTGCTAACTCCGCTATATCCTCTTCCCTCATTTTCGCTATCGACTCTTGCATAGCGATAACATCTTCCTTAGACATTGGAAGGTTATTTTTAATCTTCTCCGCCAATTCAACTCCTTTTTCCCCTGCACCATGCATGATTAACCCACTTGCTACAACATCACCTAAAGAAGCAAAAGACTTCAATGCCTCCGATGGATTGTCTATAAACTTGGATACAGCAGTAGACACAGGGGCCATTATCATATTCATCAACTTATCAGGAAGCACATAACTAGCCCCTTTCGCTGCGTAGTCAAACAAAGCACCGCCAGGAGTAGAAGACATCACTCCACCAAGAGCAATGTGAGATAATCCTTCTAACATCTGTAAAGCACCTGTACCTTGCTTACCTAAGTCAAAATCCGACATATCCTCTGCCTTACCATGCCCTTGGGTAAAATTATCTAACCCCTCTTTTATTTTATCAGCACCTTTAGTTAATGACTGATTAAAAGTGCCTATTGGAGTCATCCCTGTTACCATACTCTCTATACCATTAGCAATAGAATTAAGATGGTCTCTAACATCATTTTCGTGAGCCTTCTCATATCTGTATTCAGCAGCACGTCCTTCTAAGTTTCCTGTCTTCTCTCTCGCTACTTGCTCATTAAGAGTAGCTAATTCCATAAGACGTTTAGATTCAGCCTTGTTCCCCTTTTGATATTGCATCCCTGCCAACGCCTTCAACGCATTGATTCCATTAGGTGTTTCGGGATATTTACTTGCTATATCATTATATTGTTTAAAGGCATCTTCTTCTTTGCCCATCCTTTGGTTAGCTAATGCTATTCCGTACATAGCCCCATCTTTAGGGAACTTCTGTGGGTAAGGATTGTCTTGGGTAGGCATAGTAGGTGCTTCATCCTTACTATTCAATATATGCTCATAAGCCTCTTTAGCCTTCTTATAATCACCAATCTCCATGTTTAACTCAGCCGACTTGATAGCATTTCCTGCCGTAGGCTCTTTGGTGAACGCTTCATCAGCAGATTTAACGTGAGGTAGTAATGTCGCTAACTTCTTTACTCGCTCCGTAGTAGATTTAGAATACCCTTGTGCGCTAAGTTTATCTGCGTAGTTGTTTATGCTAGCTTGATTCTTAAAAGCATCAGCATTTACATCTACTTCTTTACGTATCTTATCTTTAAGATAATCGTAACTCTTCTTCTCTATTTCGGGAATATATTTACCTGTAGCAGGAAGAGCAGCCTCAGGAGTCTTAAAATTAAGTGCAACTACATCCTGTGCAGGTTTTAACTTCGCAGACTCTAAATTATCTTGTAATTTTGAAGGAGAGTGTGAAACATCCACAGTGTATGGAGATTCCGAAGGCTCTTTTTTTGTTGGTACTTCTGTTAAATCTTTTTTTTTTACGGCAGCCTTTTCTAAAACCTCAGGAGGAGTCCACTTAGATTCACTTGATTTACTTTCCACAACCTCAGGAGGAGCCCACTTTTCTTCCATTTTATTATTTTTTTATGTGTACTTTACCATTAAAGTAATACTTATCTCCTTTATCCAACTTCTTATATTCTTCTTTTGTAATATCTGGCATTTTAACTTCCTTAGGTTTTGATGCTTCTTTTTCTTTAGTAGCCTCTTCTTCTTTTGCCTTCTGATAAGGAGTACGTGAAACTTTTAACCCAGGTATCTTAACATCTTGTACTACCTCACTATAATTAAACCCATAAGCAGTTTTAAATTTTTGGTCATTATCTGGAGTTAAAGGTATTTTAGCCTCTTTATATGTAGCATTGTGCTTCTCTCCTGTTGTTTTATCTGTAAACGCAGGCACATCAACTACATCTAAAATTAAATTATTATCAGGAGTAATGCGTGTAGGCCAACCTTCTACTTGGTTATTATGATAATCTGAGAATTTAGTTGCTGGATTATCATCTGTTCCTCTCTTCGATTGATTCTTATCTAAGAACGCAACAGTCCAATTCCCACTTTCATCTTGTCTTGCATCTACATTAATATTACCTCTCAATTGTGCTTGTTTACCACTAGAAGTAAAGTCTTTGTGAATACTAGTCTTCCTGCTTTCTTTAGGAATCATTGTGTTGAAAATGTCATTAGCTGCCTTCTCGTAGTCTCCATTGTTTTCTTCCAATACCGCCTGAGCCACTTGATCCGTCTTATGTTGCAACCTATTATAGATTACATCCATAGTCTTGGTTTTATTAACCAACTTATTGTCCTGCGTAGTGATATATTCTGCCCCTGGAGTAGCTGTCTTATTTGTTTCATAAACAAGTTCATACCCGGCAGGTTTAAGATTTTTACCCCAATCGTATTTCTTCTTAGATGCCAATGCCGATGCCAATGCCGATGGGTTAATGTTCCTATCCTTAACGACAGGAGTACCATCAGGAGTCTTTATCTTCTCTAATAAAGAGATATCACCTGTTTCATACGCCTTATCATAAATAGCCCTATTCTCTTTGTTTATATCGAATTTAGCAGGGTCATCCTCAGCGGTCCTTAAAAAATCTCCTACTGTTTTTAATACTGCCGTATTCTTCACAGAAGAAGTAAAAGTGTTCTTTAAATCAAAGATACCTTTTCTAAATTCTTCGTTATTCCTAATGTCTGAGTAAGGATTTTCTTTGTGTAACTCTTGCATCCTAGAAATAAGTTTAGCCCCTTGCTCTTGAACTCTCTTTTGCTCTAATGGATCTAACTCCTTAGGAGGGGATACATCTTTTAGTATAGATTGATAATCTTCATTTGCCTTATCTAATTGCTTTAATTGTAAATCCCTATATTGTTTCCTCTTCTCAGCAGCCAACTCAAGACCTTTAGCAGCCAACTGAGAACCTGTGTTGTCCATGCCTGCTTGTAGTCCTATTCCTAATCCTAAGCTGTTGCCTAATAGTCCTGCCATGTCTTATAGTAATAAAGGTAATAACGAACCTAAACCTCCTGCTGCTTGCCCTAACACTCCCATCCCTGCTACATTACTCAATCCGCCAGTGAAGTTAGTTAATCCTGATTGCAACGCCCCTCCATATGCTGTCTCCAACTTATTCCTCATTGCAATATCTGCCTGTGTCTTTAAGTTTTGTTGTTGCTGTAACTCGGAAGCAGCACTTCCATATTGTTGCATATGCTGATTCTTCAACTGCGCTCCTGATGCTGCAAATTGATTCAATGCACCTATGTTCTGTCCTGCTAAACCTGCCGAAATCGCCTTAGCAGCAGAACCTCCACCTAAATTAGTGGCATTTTGATATGCTGCATTGCTGCTCTGTGCTAAGTTTTGTTTAAACGCTGCCGTTTCCTCAGGGCTGAAACCTTGCTGCGCCCTGCTCCTTGTCATACTTGCGTAATCAGACAAATCTCCATTTAAACTAAATTGAGGAAAGGCTTGCTTGTTAAGGTTATTTAACCCCATCAACCCTCCTATCCCTTCTACTAAACCTAATCCTGATTGTATTAATCCTGGTGCTTGTGATTGAGATACACCAAAACCATTACCGCCTCCACCGCCACCTCCTGTTTGTGGAGCAGCAGGATTATTAAAATTATTACTCAACCATTGGTCGTATCCACTCTGTTGAGTGCTTGCATATTGACCTAATGAACTCTCAGGAAAAGGACCTGTGAAATTACCAGGCATCGGATCATTCAATTGATATAGATATTGCGAATCTAGTGCCATAACTAATTTATTACCTTGTTAAAAAAATGAGCAGCAAATGAGCCAACAAACATAAATCCAATCACTCTACCATCTAATGTCCTATAAACATACCAAAATGTAGGAATAGAACTCCAAAATCCAAAACACATCGGACATCCAATAATCTTACCTAATAATTCATTCTTGCTAATTACGTAGTTGCGGAATGGTAGTACCAACGTACTGCGTGTTACTCCTATCGCAAATCCCGTATTTATTAAGATGAATAATATTAATAGATATACCATATCACAAATATAACAAATTTTACTTATTATAAGTCCTAAATTGTGCAAAGAATTTTAACACTAAATCAGTTATTTTTTGGAATACTCCCCTACTGAAAGTCATCTTCATCTGCAAATACTGTCCAAAAAGATTAGAAGTATCCTGATTATTGCTTACCTTATCCGTAGAAGTAAGTATGTCATTCTTAATATAAGAAGTATTAAAGTCAAGGTTATTCTCAAAATCACTGCTCACTAAGAACGATTGATGATTCTTAGTGTAGAAGTCAAACCTTGCAGGAGTCAATAAACTAGCAACCCATATCGCTAAATACTCCTTAGATAAGTTAATGTCAGTATTAAACAACAACGTAATGTAACTGTCTGCCTGACAATTAGTTTGATATAAATCCGATACATACCCATTGCTAGATTCTGTCAACGTAGTATACGCTGCCCCAACAAGAGTAAAAGTATTTGTACCTGTTACTGTGATGGTCCAAGTACCATTGTATATTGTAGCCACCAACAATCCCGATACAACAACAGTATCCCCTGTGGCATACCCATGTGTAGTTTCAGTAGTTACTGTAACAAGTCCCGTAGTGGCATTTCCTGCAATTCCATAAATTCCAATAGTTCCTGCATACCAATAACCGGGTAAGCCTTGCCTATGCTCATAAACAGCACTTGTACTATTAAGTACAAGATAACTTAAACTTGCATTTACTGGACACGGAGTAACAAAAGTATCTCTCCATTTCATATATATATTAGGCAAGAACGTATACCTTGTAGTAAACTTATTCTTCTCCTCATTATACTCAATGGTATACTCATTGTAATATTCCCTACATAAATAAACGACATTATTAACCGTTACGCTGTCCTCAGGATTAACGTGAGGTATCAATGCCCAATATGTAGGATTAGTGTCAGGAGTGTATCCTTGACTTGCTTGTATAGCCACATAAAACTCTCCCGTTTGATTGAAAGTAGAGTAAGTACCTGGCTGATGGAATACTACCGTATTAGGAGTGTAATGGATAGAACTATCATAGTTGTTATACTCTCCCCTTTTGCCTATAATAGTCCATAGAATAGCAGCATACCTATCATCCCACACTCCACAAATACCTGCTCCATTAGCAGGAGTATCTACGCCATTCAAGAACCTTAAGTTGTTAGCAAAGAAAGATTGCATACCATGAATAGTTCCTATCTTGACTGTACCATCGTATCCAAGCCTTACAGGTTGCTTTAACTCCGTATTTATCCAATAGAAATTATCATTTCCTTGGTCGGACTTACCCTTTACAATAGACCATTTATTATTAGTTCCAATGACAGTTACCATCTGTCCATCCCTAGATAATACCGTGCCATCTCCAATAAGAACTTGAGTGCCATCGCTGACATTCATCGTTCCCCTAGTATTGAAATATTGACGTTGAACCATCCTAGGCTGCCAAGTATACAGCTCTCCATTGAAATTCGCATGGTGAGTGATAGGGCCAAAGGTCATCGGCAAGTCAAAGTAGTTTAAAGGTAAGAATATCCTAAAATTATCAACAACAGCATTTTGAGGTTTTAAATCCGACCATACTATCCTAGCAGGCAACTGTGTTTGATTGGGTAAATTAGGATTGTAGGTAGTGTCAGCAGAAATGTTATTCGCATAAGTATACCCTGTATTATAAGGAGCATCTTGAGAATAGAAAGTAGTGCAATTAGTCCATATGGCAGCAGAACTTACATTAGGGTAATCCCACGCTCCATAATTAGCTGTATTCTTATATACCATTTGACTATTAACAGTATTCTGAGAGTAGAAACCTATTCCCATTCCATCTCCGTAAGAAGCTGGACAAATCCTCATTAATACAAATGTCTTTTGAGTAAAAACATCTCCTCCAAAAACAGATTGTGTAGTGTATATCGGAGTAATACTTCCTCCTGTTGTATACGACCCATATGCAGTTCCTACAACATTTGCTAACCTAAAAGTAGATGATGTTTGTACTACTATCTGCCAAGTTCCATTGATATTATCAGCACCTCCAGATATAGTTACCCCCGAAATTACTACTGTCATCCCTGTACTCAAAGATGATGTGTCAGCAACAGTAATATTTATATTACCTCCAACACTACTATTGTATCCTATTACAGTTAGTGTAGTGCTTCCACTTGCCGCTAGCAATGGAACTTGAATCACCGAACCCGTAGGTACAGAAGTATTCAATACAGGATCTCCATACTGCCCCGAAGTGGCAGGATTAGAATAGTCTGTATACGTATATGGTCTTAAATAATAAGCACAATACAATCCAAAGTCATTATTAGAAGTATAGTTAGTAACATTTGAACCTGTGTTAATAACTAATCCTCCCTTAACTAACCAATCACTATTTCCTCTCATAACAGATGACCAAGGCGTTGCGCCTCCTGCACCTATGTAAGTTAAATAACCACTAGAAGTAGAAGTACCATCGGCAATGTTATAAATAGAAGAAATTGAATAATTCACTCCTATGATTAAACTTGAACCAAAATATCCATTATACTCAGCGATATTTCCACTTACAGTAAGTCCTGTTCCTACGTTATTCCAATTATCTATCTGAGGATTACCGAAAACAACAAGCTCATCACCAAGCATCTGAGTAATAGATTCCTCTCCATAGAATAAATCAGGGGCGTAGAATGTACACCAAGTAGGCTGCCTTTGGTCGCTATCTAAATCAGAATATTTCTTAGTTGAATTGTTAAAGTCTACTCCTATGCCGTAGAATGGACCAAGCGCATTTTTAACAGAGCCACCTCCATAATAAGGACTATCTACTCCATCAGGAGAATTATATGCCATTGCAATTACTCCTGTCGCTATTACCGACTTAGCATTAGTCCTTTCAACTCTCTCAAAATGAACCTCAGAAACAAGTTGCCTTAAAGGAACTCCATTGATTTGATAATCTAAGTTAATAGCATCAAACTCAACATAAGGAACTAAAGGATTAGAAACACCTGCCGTATACCCCGAACCAGTATAAGGATTGCTAGATGCGCCTGTTATATTTAAAGTTGTCAATCCTGCAACCCTCCGATTAGGAGTAGTAATATTTGTACTATTAGAATTAATGACAATGTCATCAACCCAAAAAGTCTGAGTAAAAGTACCTGATGCCCTAAGTTTAAACTTAACCATAAATCGGTATGTTTCACCTATGCAATATCCCATATACCCATACACATTCAATGGGTCCTGATACTCACCAAAAGTATTATGAAATAAATTAGAACTTATACTAGATATTGACTTCTGCTTAATAGAATGTTTCAAGCCCTTCGCCCACGCAGAGAAATCTATTATTTGGCTTGCTGTTAAATTACTTAACACCATCCTATTGTCAATAGCACTTAGATTCCTAGCAGTGGCAATATCTACATTGGTCTGTAATAATGACGCTACATCCAAAGTAGTTGTACCTGTTTCTGTTCCTGTATGCTCTATTGTCATTACAGAATTAGTAATAGGAACTTTCTTAATTACAGTGCCTACTATCGCCCCATTGACATAATTAACTCCTGCTAATTGTATGTAAGCGAAAACACCAATAGGTATATTAGATATAGTGAAAACATTTATCTTGCTTGTGTTAACATTAACTAAATCCCCCATTATTGCCTTAGCATCGCCTGATTGATCGGAAGAATATACATTGACAATATTACTTAAATCACTCCAATTAGTAGCACTTAAATTCTCTGTCAACAACTGAATGGCATATCTCCAATTCCCTGATTGTATCCCACCTCCCGTAGTAAGCTGGCTAGTGAAATCAAAAGAAATATTTGTATTCGCTAATATTAACCTAATGGCAGATAAAATACTTCCGTAATTATAAATACCTGTTGAACCTACCGCAGCCAATCCTCCATTAGCAACATAAGGACCATTCAAATAATAAAATACCCTAGGAGGATTGAGATTATCTGTAAAGTAATTAGATGTCTGATAATTATTCTGCTCTCCATAAGCATCTATCTGATATGCCGTCCTAAAGTTTAACTCGCTAGATTTTAATAGCGTAGTGTATGTAGTTACTCCTGTATTCTCATCCTTAACAGAAACACCTATCTCTCCAATGCCTTTAACATTAGTTGTTATATTACCTGTTGATGCCGTAGTAGCATAAGTAGAACCAACAAGTGTAAAGTTGTATGAGTCAATGACAGTAATCAACCAAGACCCATCTGCATTAGTTCCTGTTCCCGAAATAGTAATATTTGTCCCGGAAACAAAAGAAAATGCCGTAGAAGTAGTAATCTTTATCAATCCACTGCTGCTTGTAATGTTACTCACTACCCCTGTAAAAGTTTGAGGTAGTTGCGTCTGTGGAGTAGAATATATAAATAACTGACCTAGCAAATCAAAACTACCTATAATAACAGCATTACCTGTTAAAGAAGCATCATACGCCTCTTGTAATATCAATAATGGCGTTGGAGCAGTAGTTGGCAATAAGTCAACAACAGTATAGTCCAAACCTGTGTACGAAGTCAATGTAAGTATACCATAATTACCACTATGTGTTAACGTGTAAGTTAACCCTGAGCCATAGAAGTAAGATGATACTGCCGATGCTAAACTAGCATACGTCAATGTGCTTGTAGTGCTGTCGGTCCAAGTGATATTACCCCCAGGAACTAAAATTCCTCCATTAGGGAAATACATCTGTAATGACCTATTTGTTCCACTGCTAGTCTGTAATGATATTCTATATTGCTTATTCTGAGTAGTAGTAGGAGGAATAACAAAACTCAACTTATTACCATAACTACTCTGTATAGCATATCCTGTTTGACCTGCCTTAGAAGTATGCTGTATGTTTAATGCATCTAAATAATCTCCCTCTGGCACTAATGCCAAATCCAAATCCTTATTTAAACCGCCCGAAGGTAATATGCTCTTTTCGCTAAATGGCATCAGAATAAGAAGTTTTTGTTTGCAATATAAGCATTAGCCAATGAAGCTACTTGCCGTTTAGTATTCCTAAATTTATCTTGAACCACCTTAGATTTATACCAATGCTTCTGCGCTATCCACTCTTGCTTGGCATCTGCAATTTGCATAGGAGAGAACTTGCCAGGAGTTGAAGTAATCATATACTTGTAAGAAATATAAGCTATTAATCCCCTCTCCATATCGCTATAAACCCTTATAAACCCATTATCGTCTACATTCATACCTATGAAGGCAATCTCTATGCTAGAAGCCAATATAAGCGGAGTAGTGTCCATAACAGGATTGCCGAAAATATCAATAGGATAATCTCCCGTTGCATTAACCCCGTGATTATCTGCCATAGTACCCAATGTGAAGTAGATGTATCCATCGTTAATTTGGAACGCCCCTGCACCATTAAAATAGCCGTTAGCGTTAATCCCTTGTCCCGTTAACCAAGGTTGATCCACATATATTAAGTTACTATCTTGAAAAGTTCCGTGAGGACGCATCGCCAACAACTGATGGAAACCATTAGGTAACTTAGCCTTACCATCATTAATATCCAAAGTGCAATTCCTCTTGATGAAAGTATCTAACGAATCAAAATGCCTAGCTCCCTCGTTAGCGAAACGGAAGATATACAAATCATCATCCCCACTCTCTATCCTCAAGTTCATCTTAACAGAAGATATCACCTGCTCCATAGAAATCGTGCTATATGCTCCGCTTGAGTTCATTTCTTCTTACGTTTTTTAGGTTGACTCAATGTAAACTGCCCTGGAGTTACAGGAACAGAACTCTCAATACCCTCTTGCTCCGAGAACGCCATCGCAATTAAATCAGGAATCAAGTCATCATTCAAAGGAAATTGATCCACTAATATATTGAAGAATGGAGATTGCCTTGGGTCTGATAACAGTACCTCCGTCATTATATTCTTGATGTTAGGCAAGCCATACACCTCTATAATTTGACTATTACCATCATACAAAGCAACAGGATTATTAGTCATATAAGTAGATGTAACGCTATTTTTATTAAACGTACTCAACCACCCTCTACTTTGAATCCTTCCAAATCCCTCCGAGTAAGATGTCGTTCCTATGTACCTAAATCCATCATTATTTGAATCTAAACCAATAACCTCTGGATGCCTAAACTTAACACATAATGGATTATCTTGTAAGTCAGGTTCGTAAGTAGGGTAGTATTTGTTATAACAAACAGGATTTAACCTATTATCCTTTTGATAGATAGTACGTAATAACCTAGCCCTATATAAATTCGCCAATGTTTGTAAATACCCATAGTCATATCGAGTTCTATCTGTTACTACTCCTCCGTCAGGTAAACGGGACAACATCTCTTGTATCTCTAAATAAGTTGCCATATCAAGGGTTTTTTCCTAATTCCATACTTGCCGTTTGTAATAACTCCATATCTCTACTCAATGAAGCATATAAAGTTTGTGCCTCATTGACAATAGTAAATAAGAACTTCTCAGGATAGTATGTAGTTAAATCAATATTGTTATCAGTAGCATCTATAATTACACTAGGCTGTCTAATATAGTCAATAGTAACCTGCGTGCAAGGTACATTAAGCGGCCATATCTTAATTTGATTGTTAGCTATCTCAAAATAAGGATTAACAGGAGTAGGAGTATTCAATACGCCTATCTTCATCTTAGAAGTTAATGGCTGTGCATACTCATTGCTCACCCTCGAAACTTGACCTCCCGAAATATACAATGCTGTATTAGTTACAGGAATCTGTAAGTTAACATCCTGATAAAGAGCAATAGTAAGGTCATTCAACGACTTAGCGTAGAACGTTCCATTAAGTGCCGTAGGGCCAACTAACCCACTTATAGTAAGTAAATCTCCTGTACGTAAGTTATTCCTATTATTTAACGTAACCTTAACAGGGGTTGCATTAGTAGACACATTGGCAACTGTCAAATTGTATATCGGAGCAGTAAATAAACACTCTACCGACAATAAATGCCAATAGTCATTCAAATACAAAGAGCCTAATATAGACCCTGTGCCATTGATGTAAGTTCCTGTGCAATTCAGCACCTGGAAAGTAAACGAAGTAGGACTAATGACCTTAGACACGGTCCAACTAGTGTTATTTATATTTTGAGGAGCAGTAAATAATCCTGCTACATTCTGCAAAGAAAATGTACTTCCTGTAATTAATCCGTGAGGAAGTAACGTATTGATAGTAATGTAAGGAACAGAATACGTCATTCCTGTAATAGAAACAGGAGCGTTCTGTATGTAGTTATTCACTACTGGCAATACCACATTGGTATTAGTTAGGAAAGAAATATCATCCCATTGCTTTTGCTCGTAGTCGGATAGATATACCCTCTCTATTACAGATATTAAAGCATCTTTGAATAGTTTATTTGCCTTTGTAGTATCAAGATACTTTGTGTAAGCCGCACCTATCTTTTGTTGCAAATAAAGATATAAACTCTGTCCTGTTTGCATCTATTATGGTATTATCCAAACAAAAATACTAATTTTTATCGTGCTATTATAATGAGGATTGTTATTTTTCTTAAATAAAAAACGCCCTGAGAATGGATAACTCAGGGCGCAAAACACAACAAAACTAACAAACGGTACTACTTAACTAAACTAACCTCGCTTCGTTCTTCTTTGCTCTCGAAGCCTCTACCAAAGGTAGTAATTTATCGTAACTCATAACCCAATAATTTGTGCTATGCTCTAAAAAACCTTCTTTACAAAGAACTTTAGCCTCCTTTTTCAACTCGTCCAATTTATTCAAGTCAATCTTTCCTTCATTCCCTTTAACTACACTCTTGATGATAGTAGCGTCTTTTTCTTCCTTCTCTCTCACCTTGCGCTCGATAAATTCATTGTAATCCCTTGGATGCTTACGTACCCAATCAATTAATCCTGGTTCATCACTTCCAAGGTAAGTATCTCCTAACCAATAGTTATTCCTGCCATCATCAAACTTATTCTCGATAATCTCAGCAGCAATAGCCTTTTTAAGCACTACAGTCAAATCTCTGTCTTCTACCTTGCCATCTACCCAAACACGTAAGAAAGTGTCTACATTGCCTGATTTAAACAAGAATCCATCATCTCCTACTAAGTCTAACAATAACTCCTCTTCTGTTAAATCAATAACATGGCGATTGAAATAATATCCAACGTCCTCACGCTCCTTATGACTCATATTGTAAACAATAGTGTTTACACGCAATTTATCCTTGAAGCTATTGGTAGCATTTACCACCATCTTGTTTGTGTTAATCAAATTAAACAAGTTGCCAGGTTGACCCTTAGTATGAGCATCACCATTTACTAACGTCAATGGATTTTTACCCCAAAAATTCTCAATTATTTTCTTGATGTTACGATCCACCTCTGTCATGTCGCCACCCTTCTCATTTTCCTCATACTTGTACTCAATAGACATCACTGTCTTTGTAAACTTGATAATCATAGGTTGGTGAACTTCCCTAACCTCTTTATCACTCACTTGAATCTTACGCTCCGCTTCCGACTGACTAAATTCTTGATAATTCCCGAAACTATCTACCATGCGAATCTTGCCTTGGTATTGATATTTCATCGAATATTGAAGGTCTACAGCCTTCTCTGGGTTACAGTCTTCATTTGACCTTAATACAATTTTTACTTTGTTAATCATATCTCGTTGTTTTGGTTTAATTAAAATTACATACAAATATATGTATTATTTTTCTAATACGAAAAAATATTAGCAAAAAAAATCCCCCAATTAAGGGGGACTTTTCTTTTAACAAACAACCTTTTAAACCAAGGAAGCGTTCAATGGATCTGCTGTAGTTCCACCTGCTATGAAATCTTGAATCAAAGTCAACAAACGAGTGTTGAAAGTTGAATAGTTCGCTGCACCTTCTTGATAAAACAAAGTGTGAGCATTTGTCTCAGTGTCGATATTACCTCCAACATCACTTATTGAGCGTGCGCTGTAAATGAATTGAATTTGAGTGTAAGTATTTCCAGTAGAGAAACCTAATGCGGTAAATGTGATTGGGTCAACTTGTAAAGCAATAGCAGCATAAGTTCCGCTAGCTTGTGTAGGTTGAGCAACAACAGTTGCATTAGTAAAGGTAGCAGAACTACCAAGAGCAGTCAAATTGTTGATGGTGAAAGTGTTAGATGTTGCAGCAGTAACAGTCCAAGTTCCATTGTAACCAGTAGAACCTGTAACACCTGCAATCGTAATCACTTGACCTTTAACAAAACCATGTGCAACAGCAGTAAATACAGCAGGAGCAGCATTTGTTACTGAACCACCTTGTAATGCTGTGTTAGCATTAGTGTAGTTTTGAGTAGCAGTGATGTTTGATAAAGCGTTCAAAGTAACAACAGGCGCACCTGGAGTTAAGCTTGTAGAAGCAACCGCAACACCTGCAACTGTGATAGTTGTTCCATTGTTAGTTACTGTCAAACTTAAATCTTTGAAAGCATTTAAAATAGCAGTCAACGCTACACAGATAGTAGTAGTTGTATCACCTGCAATCGCAGTGTAAGAAGCTACTTCGTAAAAAGTTTTTCCATACAATGGAGAGTATTGAGTGATTCCAAAAGAATACACAGAACCTGCAACAGCAGCAGCAGGAGTGATAGTCCAGTTAGAAGCATACTCAAGTACAGAATATTGAGGACCGAATCCTGCTAAACCTGCACTAGTGATTAATGAATATTTCATGGCAGGTACATTCGTGATGTACACAACGCCTTGAGATTGTACGATGTCCCCTGCATTTGTGTCGTTTGATGCGAAGGTGGACAATAATGAATAAGTTGTTCTTAACATATGTCTTTTTTTTAGAGTTAGTTTTAAAATAAGGGGGACTTTCACCCCCTTTAGTTTGTTTATTAGTCGCTTAAACTACAACTTCCATCCACCCCATTCTGTATGCCATGAAGTCATAAGCACAGTCAGAGTAGATTTGTAATGAAATACCATCACGGTCATTAACTGCAGGTAATCCACTTGCAGAAGATGCAGCAGGAGCAGAAGCAGGAACGCCACCACCCATTGCAATACCACGTAAGTATTCGTATACTACTTCCTCATCTCCGTAGTAAACTTTCTCAATAGCTGGTAAAGCACCTCCACCAACACCATCAATCATTCCTAAGTCAAGTGCTACTGCTGTATATTGCATACGAGTAAATTGACCTAATGAAGCAACGGTAGAGAACGCTGGCCACATATCACGATTGTTGAATATTGGATGTAAGATGAAATCACAAGTGATACCATTTACAGAATATGTCATTACATCGTAACCTTTAACTTCGTTACCTCCGAAGGTATTGTGAGAACCTGCGAATTGAATGAACGGAGTAGTGAATTTTTGAATAGCGTTCAAGAAACCACGACCACACATGATAGTGAAATTAACGTGTTGTAACGCTTGACGGTCAGCCATACGTCCAATCCAGTTTTCAAAATCACCTTGACCCATTGCAGAAGAAAGAGGTTGATAAATACCTCCACGTTGTGGGTCACGAATAGCTGCACGTAAACCCATTGAGTAGTTAACTGTACCACCAACAGATGAATTTGCAGTTTGAGAATACTCACCGAACAATGCTTTGTACTCAAGAGCATTTGCAAATCGTTGTGCTGTCAAATAATCTTGTGCAGTTGACCAGTAACCATTTTCAAATTCTACCCATGTCTTAACCATATCCCTACGGTAGATGTTAGCAGACTCCCTAACGATAGATGTTTGGTTAGAAACATATACAGGAGTTTCATACAATGACTCAACGCCAGTTGAACCAATGTTTCCAGAAGCAACGAATAAAGCAGTGCAATATGTACCTGGTACAAAATGCAATGAAGTATTCCAAGTTCCTGTGTTAACAACTTCTAACTTAACGAAACCAGGTCCTTTTGCAATAACACGTCCTTGGTTATTAGCAGCAGTACCATCAGATACTACAACTTGAACACGGAAGTTATTGAAAGTTGGGTTTGAAAAGTTTACTGTCAAGATGCTACCACTTAAAGAAGTAGAAGATACTTGAGCAACTACTGCGTTATTTCCCATCAATGGTTTGTAGAACATACCTTGGTCGCCATCAATTCTGCGAGCAGGTGCATTACGAGTTGCTAAAAAGTCAATAAGATTGTATCCTCCTGAGAAGTCATACACTGCTTTTGACTTATCGTCTTTGTTAAGACGGTTCAACAAGAGGTTATTCCTAAACTCCCCTGTTGATAACTGATTTAATGATGTTGGCATATTAAAATGTTTTTTTTAAGGTTATTATTTAAGCCCCTTTTTTCCTAATCTCTTATCCCACATTTTCTGAGAAGAACTTTCAAAAATATCTTTCTCAGATGTCTGCTTGAGGGGAACAACAGCAGATGTGGCTTCTTTTCTGTTTGGACGAATCCTTGCGGATAACGCCTTGTCAGCTCCTAATGTCCTTCCAAGTTCAATAAGCGATTTTTTCCACTCATTCTTGTACAACTTAGTTACTGCATTGTCGATAGACGTTTTGATGTCGAAACCTACAAACTGACCATCTTTGTAAATAGGCTCTGGACGTTCGATTACGTATTGTTCAATACTTTTCGCCATCTCTGGCGTAATAAGTAGACCTTCGTATTTCTTGTCCGTCATCTTAGGCATTAAATCTTCTAACTGCGCCTTGCCTACTCTCGCAGCCTCTGCGTAAACTTTACGGGCTTGTTCGTTTCCTGCGGTGAAAGATTTTAACTTCTCATCTCGCTCTTGTATCATCTCGTTCTTTACGCTCTTTATATGCTTTTTCTTTTGTAACTCACTCATTGAATTAAATGACTCTAACTCGCTCTCTATCTGCTCATCCGTCAAACCCTCTCTCCTACACTCAGCAGTGATGATGTCTACATCACTCATCGCCTCTACATTAACAAAACCTACCTCCTTAGCAAACTCATTCAAATCACTCTTTCCTGATTTCCTAAACTCAATCAATGCCTTTGTCAATGGATCATTCAATACCTCTTCGTACTCCTTAGCCTTTGAAATATATGGCTTATACTTCTCCTCAATCTCCTTCTCGTCAACTACAGGCTTAACACCTTCTTTAGCAACATCCGCTTTCTCTTTTCCCGGGATATTACCATCATACAACTTCTTCAAAAACTCCTTATCATCCTCATTGTCTATCTCGAAATCCTCAATAGTTTCAAGAGCAATCGCTTCCTTATCCTTCTTAGCCTTCTCATTCTCTACCTTTTCAGTAGACTGTACTTCAATTGGCTCTAGTACTTCATCCGCCACCTCTTCATCAACTTCATCTTCTTTAGGCAAATCAAGATTCTTAATATTTGAACCCAATACCTCTTGGTCGGTTGGCAATTCCATATTCCTGCCCTTCCTCTCTTCATCTGTTAATACTCCTTGCGCAGGAGGTAATGAATTTGCAGACTCCTTTATAGAATGTCTAAACTCTTGCTTTACTACTGATACATTACTCTTAATCTGTTCTGGTGATTTAACATCCATTATGTTCATACTTTTTAATTTTTACGTTCACTTTTAAATAAATACATACAAAATTACCTAATATAATCAAAGCAATTGTTTATTAAAAAACATTTTTCAAAAAAGAAAAACTACTATATTTACAAAAACTTTATCTATGACACACAATAAAGATTGCTGTATAGACTCTTTCAAGATTAAAAAGATATTAAAAGAAAAGAATCTACATACAGATGACATTGCCAAGATGATTAGAGTATCTAAAACTGTCGCTTGGCGATTAGCTAATACCCACGATGGCTCTATTAGTTATGGCGTATGTACAATAGTTAGGCTGTCAATAGCCCTCAATGTACATATCAATGAGTTCCTTTTTGATGATTGTCTTACCCCTGCGAAAATGGATTGTTAGTCTCCTGACCAGGTTCTGGCATCTTGTTGATGTGAGCAACATCTACCTTCGCCTGAGCCTTGATATGCTCCCTTCCATCTTGACCTGCCTGACGTAACGCCTCAGCCTGTTTAAGTGCTTGGGAATTTTGAGCAGCAATCTGCTGTTCGTGTTGCATCTGTTGTTGCCTTTGCTCCATCTGCTCCTTCTTCTTCTCCTTAACCTTTTGCTCCAAGAACTTACGTGCGCCTGTATAAGTCTGCTCATTTAATAATGAAAGATAAACGTCAGGATCCACAATTCCATTTTGACTCCAAGCAAGTGCCAACTGTTGTATATTCTTCTTTCCTTGCTCGTCAATCATATCATTCAACTGCAATATAACTAAGAAGTCCTCAAACTTCATATCTGCCATAACCTTCAAATACTGAACTCCCTTATCTCCTACTACAAATGCAGCCTCTGTATCCCCATCCAAAGTATATAAACTCTTGGAAATATTTACAGCATACTGCAAATTCATTTGAATGAAATCCATAAAGCCATGATACAAAGAAGCTAGTCCGTAAGATGATTGACCTATAACAGAGTTACGCTCACCCATCCCCATATAACTTGCAGTCATACCCAAAGAAACATTGTTAATAGAAGTATACTCCTTCATCAAATCCCTGTTAATCTTTACTATCTCCTCTATCCTCATAATGTTAGGATCAAGAGTATAGTCAAGCATCTCTGCTAACCTTGGCTCTTGCTCTCCCTCACCACTAGGAGTAACAACAGATAATCCCATAGTCTTGAAGTCCTTATACAATTCCTCCAAGTCCATATCATTACCTCCCACATTCCTGATGATATATACCTTACCATTTGCACGGCCAATACTCTCCCTAACCTTATACTTCAATGCGTCAATCTCATCCTGCAACTGATACAATCTACTCACAATACTCCTTGGCTCTCCGCCAATCATATTAGGCAAATACCTTATGATAGGAAACTGAGGTCTTGACTTATCCTTATAATCCTCTACTATATTATCATCCAAACCCCACTCTACCAAATACCTATTGCCTATCAATGTACCCTTGTAAATATCTTCGAAAACATAACTACCTTTCTCATCCTTCTCCGTCCGCATTATCTTCTCTACCTGGTACTTGTTTTTACCCTTCTTCAACCCCATATCATGCATACCCATCCAATAGGCTGTAACAACAGTAACTACACACTCATCCCTCTTCACATTGTAATTCCACCAATTGAAATTAGCAAATGCAGAATTGTACCTAGCACCTAAATCACGACTGCGTGCCATCTTCTTAATCTCCTCCCTCTGCTCTTTAGTAAGCTGCGGAAACCTAACAAACACTTCCGATGGGGTCATAGTCTCAGCGATACCTACAAATTGAGCATCCCTATTGTAATCGTCATCATGGCGTGTGTCTAATATCATCTGCCAAGATGGTACAGTCTTCATATATTGCTTGCCATTCTGTATGTAATGATGCGTTGCCGCTACACCAGTAATACAAGTCATTGTAAATAAATTTAAAAACTTATGTAAGCAGAAGTTTTGATACCAAAAGTTCTTTGCCATTGCCGTAGCAACCTCTACTCCCTGCTGCTTAAAATTCTTCTCCATGAAGTCATCTATCTGCCCCTCATTCTCAAAGCCTTCCTTAGGACCAACATTATACTCAATGCCCATCCCAACCTTCAACTCATTAAATACGTCTTTGTATTTATGTTTAAGCATCAACTGACTCCTTAGATTCTGCATCTCACTTGCCGCCTCCTCACTCAACGCCTTAGCAGTAATCTGTAAGTTAGATATGCGCTCAAGAATATTTCCCTTCATAAAGTTGATAAGCTCTGCAATGTCTTGTCCCTTAATCCAATGTGGCTGATAATTACCCTCGGCAGATCCACTCTCAGACTCACCATCAGTAGTTAAAGCAGCCCAATCATTATAATCTATATTCTCCTGACGACCTTGATAGTACGTCATATACCTCAACATCCTATTTACAGGCAAATCCCTTGCGTTCAATAAATTAGTCTGTATCGCTGGTCCTGCTACATTAGTTCCTTGAGGTGCTAACACACTCTCAAATGCCACATTGTAAAATGAAGAAATGTAACGTATGTTATTCAAATACCACTGCGCATCCTTCTCACTCTCAGGAATATCTTGGTCAGGATACCTAACCATAACATCCTCATCCTTGTCAATCTCGAAAACAATAGTAGGGTTTTCCTTTAAGTCTACCGACTTCTTCTTACCTTTTTTTTCTTTTGTTTCGCTATTTTCCATAAAAAGACATACGTATAATACAAATTTAACAAAAATAAATAGGCACTGCTTTTCTTTTTAGAAATAATTACACCCATTTAATTATCGTCTTCCCGGAAGAATCCCTAGTAACTACCCTCCTCTTTGTCCTTACAAAAGGCTTATAGACCTTATTATGCCTCATACTTAACTCCTTATCCAACATCTCGCAACTCAACATAGCATCCACAACGTCCAAGTTACCATTGGGCCACTTCCTCAACTCCTCAATCATCCTCATTATCCCTATCTGGTCAGCATACTTCTCCAAATACTCTATCAAGTAATTATTCGCCCTAGGTCCTGTCTTATTGTTATTATACCATCCCTTAATAGCATGGCTACCCTCATAGGCAATACCTAAATTTATTAACCTGTCAGATAACATATGCATCATCCCTGCATCCTTATACTTCTCCAACAACACCGCCCCTGCGTTCATCTCCACACACATCAATGCCCCCTGTGGATACATAGTAGACTTATACAACTGCTGCAACAACAACGTATTCTCAAATACTTCGTGCGCATTTAAATTCCTCTCAGCATAATAAGCACAATACCTTTCCGACATCCTATCCTTAATAACAGCAGCGAAATCCGAACCTTTATCTATCTGCGCTATGCCAAAAGGAATAGGGTCACACCCTGCTATATACTCTCCCATCTCCTTAGGTGTAACAGAAATAACAAACTTACCCTTCTTGTCAGGCTCTGCAATAATTCCATTGTTGGTCCTGCGTAGACTATAATTAGCCTCCTTATACTCCTCATTCTTTATCTTACGCTCCGACTCCTTCAACTTAGCATAGACGTGTTCTCCTAATAAACCCGAAGAATTAGCAGCGAAAACCTCCTCTATCGACAAAGGATACTCAACAACAAAAGACTCATAATGCTTCTTCTCCTTCAACCTACTCAACCGCTCCCTAGTCTTTAAAATCCACTCCTCTGCCGCCTTCTCATCCGAATGACCATTGACACAGAAGTTAAGTGTCTTACCTGTAGGTCTTCCATTGTCATCCAACTCATCAGCCTTCTCTATACACGCATAACCAGGAATGAAAATAGTCTTCATATTCAACTCCTCAGCATCGTTCCATAACTTCTCACCCTCCCTTGCTCCCTGCTCCGACATATTTCCACAAGACCCTCCAAGTACCATATGACCCGTCATACTCAATCCCTCCCTCATACAAGCCTGTGAAGAAATAAGAACCTGAGAAGCCCTGTCATGCCTAAATAACTCATCAAGGAATACATACATAGCACGATAGTTCTCAAATGCCATAGCATTACTATCACTATCTGCCGTCTCCCTACAAATAACCTTACTATCCAAGCCACTAACCCTCTTAGTCTTCTTGTCCTCTATGCCCATATGTAAGAAACCTCCCATACGCTTACTTATCATCCCAGGTCTAATGTCATCACTCAAACCTGAGTAAGCGTTCATCACCTTGTCTTGAAAAAGATTCTCCACCCTTCCCTTATCTGCCGAAGTAAGAAGTGTAGTAGAACCAGGATAAATAAGACTAACGTAGATAGGCATATGCCCACCAAAGAAAGAAGATAAACCAAACTCCCTCCTCTTGACAATGATTGTGTGTTGACTTCTCTTAGCAGCATCCCTATCTTCATTAATAATGAACTCATCCCAATCCCTCCATCGTGGAGTAATCAGCTGACCCTTAGTAGTTTTAATAGTTCCTATCGTCAAATAAGAATAATGCGCCCCCGAAAGACCTCCCCTGCCATCTACCCAATACTCCTGCTCCTTACGCCAAAATCTCTCCTTGTCCAAAGAGCTGGCCGTAACATCGGGAACTGTCTTTGCCCACGCCTGATAATTAAACTTACTAGGCTTTGGTTTAGTCTTGTCCAGGAAGGATAATGCCATGATTCTTTTTCTTCTTGTCTACTGATGCCATAAATTGCTTAGAGAACTCCTCCTTAACCTTCAAGCACTTCTCTATCAACTCCTTCTGCCTCTCAGGAGTCTTCTTATCAAAGAATACAGCCTCCAAAGTTAATTGGAAGGCATTTAAATTTACTAAGCCCGAATCTATCAACATCATAATCAATGTCGACTCCTCCTCGGTTAATTGTACGTGTACACTTGCTGGTTTTTTCATAATCTATTTTTTACTTTCATTTGCAATCTTATCGGTAAAAGAGAGCGACTTACCATCGGAAACAACCTCCCTAACTGATGTACCCGTCTTCTCTGCCATAACACTCTTCCCCTTCTCAATGCCGTCAAGAATCTTCTTACTCCCGGCCAATATCTGATATATCCTCTTGTAGATAGTAGAACTACTATCAAGTATCTTAAGGCGGCTGAATTTACCAGAATGTACAGAATCCAACTCCGTAGAAAGAATATTGGTACACTCAATGAGCGACTTATAAAAACGTAAAGAAGGGTCTGTATGAAATAAAAGATACTCGTCATACAATCGCTTAACTGACTCATTACTAACTACTAACTCCTCAATAACCTTAATATCCTCTTTACTTAATCCCATAATACTTAATTTATTTACTCCTACGCTTACTTGCCTTTTGATGCATCTTCTTTATAAAAGTATCTTGCCCCTTTTTATGAAGTTGCTCCAATGTAAAGGTAGGTAATTTTCTTGCAATATCATGCGCCAACTTACCCTCAACCATAGTAGGATTATCTATCGTCCCCCTATTCACATGAGGTAAACTATGACCCCCTGACTTAGAACTACTCTTACCACCATTACCTCCCTTGTTACTAGACTTTGAAGTCTTACTTCCTCCCTTAGTAGAACCACCCTTGGCAGCTCCACCCTTTGTTGTACTTCCTTTCATTAGAATATAGGTATTTCAGTTTCACTATCCTTAATTAAATTCTTTAACAAAAATGAATCAAGCAACGCTATCGCATCCGTCTTCAAATATACAACAGGAATCTTATAGAACTTAGTGTAATCCCCAGGAGGGATAAAAGTTATCCACATCTTCCTGCACGTCATCCCCGTCAAACACTCAAACATATAAGCATAGATACTCAACTGCAACGCATACTTGTTATAATTGCAATCCGACAGATGATCCACAGGAGCATACAACATCCTGCCATCCTTACTACAATACTCTATCCCCTTAGAGATATTAGTCTTGTAATCCGCAACATCAAACAACCCATTCTTCTTGTCAGGAATTAATATCTTATCTGCCGTCCCTGCAACCATATACTTCTTACTATACAGACACAACTCATCATAACTTAAGTCGTAATCTACATAGTCCCTATACACCATCTTAACCATCTCCTCCAAATCCCTATCCCCCTCCTCTACGCTGAAAGTCTGTCCATACTTCTCCAATGCATTATGTATCCTCGTCCCATGCCTTGCCGCCTTGTCCCTATTCTCATCCCACGCCTTAAGAACATCATCCTTACTCATCCCCGTAAACTTACCCCTGCCTGCTACCTTACCTGCAATAGAATCCCAATCATCCTTGAAACCTATCGTATCCAATAACCTCGTTACAGAAGTATAGGAATTACCTTCCCTATCCTGGTACGTATGACTTATTGGCTCTAACTTAACTTCCGATTGTATCATAGTGATTTTATAATGACATCATAGTGACTCTTAAACAGACGATCCAACTCCGCCTTAACATAATCTAACCTAGAGAAATCTATGTCTCCAAATGTAGACTCCCACTCCTGCTTGTCATACGCCACAATATAAGCGTGCATCTCGTCCTCGACAACAGAATCATTGTAATTCATGTCCAACAACGCCAAATGCAACTTTTCCTTAATGTCCTTAGGCATAGCATCCATTATCGCCAACACCCCATTAGTATACACCAAATCAGTATAATAAAAGGCGTGTGCCAACTCGTGCCGCTTAGTTACATCATCCCCCTGCACATAAGCAATGATATACCCATCATCATCCAATGCCCCTGACAAATCATACACGTCCTTCTCCACTGCCGTCATCTCCCCAGAAAACTTATAAATGAAATTAAGTAAATCCCTCATAGAGAAATTATGCCCCTCCCAATACTCAAAATAACTCAATATCCCCTTGTCATCCAAATAGGCATCTAAGAAATCATCAAAGGTAAAGCGATTGTCCTTAAGACTATCAGGCCCTTCCTTATGCTCCGTAATCCTATACAACTGCCTATTCATTTCAACCCTGCTATTGTACTCAAGAGCAAGGATGTCCCTAGAAATTAAATTGATAATCATTGTACTGGTCTTTTTGCTACAACCGCAATATTGATACTCTGCTTCATACTATTCCCACTGCCAAACATATGGATGTCTGCCGCCAACTCCACATTGTACTTCTCCAAGGTGTCCCTAACCTCCTTACCTGCCTTCTCCTGCCTATCCATCATATCCGCCTGGATGTCTTGCTCATTCTCCAACCTCTTCTTTGTCGCTGCCACCTTTACTACTTCTAATGCTGCCATAATCTTATTTTTTTTAGTTTTTAATTGTTAATTATTATTGTTTATAAGTAATCTTTCTCATTCAAGTCTGGAAACATATCCAAATCATCATCCTTGCCATCATCCATAATCTCATCCTTACCATCACCCAACTCCTCATAATGTGTCGGATCTTCCTTAACCTTCTCCCTACTCAAGTCAGGTAACACCAAATCCTTAATAACCTTAGTGTCCTTTACCTTCTCCTCCGAAGGAGCTATCACCATCTGACCATCCTCCATCACAACATCCAATCCCATCTCCTCCATAGCATCATGCATAATCGCCTCTATCTCCTCCTCGTCCATCTCCGCAAACGCCCCATCTACATCCTGAACTCCCTTATGTATAGCCAAATAATCCTTTACAATAGTCTCCTTGTCAGCACCCTTCCTGCCCGTCATAAAATGCTCAACCTCTACCTTAACCTTGTTAATCACCTCCATCAACTTGTCAAACTCATCCTCCTCGTAATCCGTATCGTGCATCATAGGACCCTTAATAACTACATCCCTATCCCCTCCAAAGACCTTACGTATACCACAAAATTGAATCTCACCCTTAACATTTACCTCCACACTCGTCACATAAGTCTCCTTCTCCAACGACTTAAATACCGCCTCGTTTGGCCAATAATACCCACACATCTTCAAGAACTCCCCTCGCAACTCCCCAAACAACTTACGCAACTCCATCTGTATCGGCCGCTTCTCCTTATCCTTCTTCTCTATCAAACTCAATACACCATTCCTATTCCTCCTCACACTATACGTCACACTCAACCCATCCCTGCCGAAATCTATCAACTCAACCTTCTTCAATGTCGGTACTGAATACTCTACCTTTACCTCCGTACTCACTTCTCTACTCATATGCTCTCTTTTATGTTATAATATATCTCACTTATCTTGTCACTGCCAAAAATATCAACAAACCTGAAACAATCATCATTACTCCCAAACACCCTACAAACTCCTATAACACCCCTCGTATCTACCTCCAACGTCATCACAAACGGCATCCCATCACTTATCCTATAAAACTGTACATACAAATCATCCAAAGAACTCTGATCCATCACTATATCATACACCACATACTTCCTATGACCTGGATAAATTCCACTCTCTATATCGACATACTTCATAAGCCCATATTTTGATTTAACACAAACTTAATAATTTTATCCAAATAAAATCAATTTATCTTCATATTTTTACAAAAAAAACACTAACCATGAGAATATCCCTCCCCGTCCTCTTCGATACCGAAGAATAACAAGAAAACGAAAGACTCGGTATAGAAAATAAATCAGAAGAACGTAACTTCTATGTCGTTGAAGTAACATTCTTCACCATCGGTTCAATCCTCCGTGCAGAAAATAAAAACCTCTGCATCATAACATCCGAAGGTATAGAATACCTTATCCAAAAACCTTACCTAGAAACACTTGCCCTACTCGATAAAATAGGATTTTAAAGAGTCTTTAATTCTATTTTAATATAATTTTAATATAATTTTAATCTCCTTTTAAGGTAATTTTAAGGAGATTTTAATGTCACTATCAAAAAAAATATACTACTTTTACTCCCATAATCACATTACGGGGTTGCAAGGTTCGGATAAATCATAAGCCTTTTGCTTGCAACATTTCCCCGGCATCTACAAAAGGTCTGAGTACAGATGCAAGCCAGGACTAATCCCGAAGGCTAAACTCAGGGGGTTGATGACAACTTCGAAGTAGCGGGAAAGTGTTAGAGGTCATCTCTACTAACATCAGCGATTACCTGGCCAGGCTCCATCAAGAATGACCATAATCTCTGATTCGTCTTAACAAGATACTAACAATATCTTGATAAGGCGAACTATGCAGCAATCCCTTAACCCCACCATAAGAATATCAATATCTAATAAACATTAACTAATATACCTTTTATATAATAATAATTCTTTACCTTATTATATACACCTCCAAATACAGTGTATTACATAACTAATACACCTATACACTACCCTAAAACTAACAAAACCTTCATAAACTGCATATAAACGATTATATTTATCTAAATATACCAAACTACCTAAAAAGTAAAATAATTAAACCTGACGCAAAAGAACTATGAAAAACAGAAACCTAAGCAACTCCGACAACTTGCCTAACCACTCAATCCATATACCAACAACTTAATGACGAATTTAAATTCACTTTCGACCACCCCCCCCCCCTCTAAACTCAACATTCGACGGATTAACAATCCCTTGGCAAAAATCAAACTTTGTTAACCCGCCATACTCTAGAACTCTTAAAAAAAAACATTTATCCTAAAAAATATCCAAAAACAAAAACTTCGTAACTCATCCGTACCCCTAATCCCCATACATACTTCAACTAAAATATTCCATAACCAAACCATGACTAACGACAAAGAAATTAGATTCATTAAAGACCGTGTCAAATTCACTGGAACTATCACATTCGGACAACTAATATCAACAAAAGAACATATGAACCACTCTACGCTCGTTATCCTCTAATACAAATTGTCATCTTTATTACCCCATTTAATTAACTCAAAATACCAAGTTGATACCACTTCAAGCAAGTCTCTTCTTATACAACCTCATGCCAAAAACTAATGCCGATACTCGGTTAGTGAAAATCACCTTTTTAAAACAACTCCATTCTAAAATACCACGCCGATACTCGGTTAGTGGCTTCCGCCCCAACAGATCGCCAGACTCCCCTCGCAAAAACAATCCCCCCCCCAAGATAAATTTGTGGACTTTTTCGGTGCATTGTTTTTTTTTGCGTATATCGAAAAGGGCTAAATGGGCTTTTTAATCGACGAATAATTCAAATAGCCGTATTTTTGGGCATTTTTCGTGCAAAATAATCGACGAATGAAATTAGGTTATCGGGTTTGGTCGTGTTGTCACAATCCTACAAACATTTGTTTAAACAAATATCGTTGCAACATCCTTTCTTGGGAACGCTTACCAATAAACATTTGTTTAAACAAATATCGTCTAAACATCCTTTACGGCGAACGCTTACCAATAAACATTTGTCTAAACAAATATCGTTGGAACATCTATCGTTCAACCAAAGTTCCTATCGACAAACTTCGTTTAAACGCAAATAAAGCCCCTTTTTATTTCGTTTATCTCAATTATTGTAGTATATTTGTTTAAACAAATATCGTTGGAACAAGGTTTAAGGGGTGCATTCCGCCTAACGATCATTTATTAGGGGTTAAATTTATATACTTATACTATTAATTGTGGGGCGGTACAGGAATTACGGGTTAATCTCTAGGTATAATGGAGATGCGTTAAATAGGGAATTAGTGCTGTGTAGCGCATCTCTATTAGCTGATTTTTTTAACGCGAATCAATATCTACTAGATAAATATAAGATAACTATCATACGGTTCAAGGGTGAATTACTAGCTATATACGGAATTAGAATAACGCAACAATTGTTATATGAGTACAAAAAAGGTAAAAGGTATACTGGGGGATTCCTTTTACTTAGTGCTATTATTCATTACTGGAATAAGAAAGGCGAAGTAATAAAGTTAGGGTAAGATTAATATTTTCTTACCGCCAAAATTAATTTGGCATTTAATTAAAAATCCTTTTTTTTATTCAAATTGGCATTTAGCTGGCAAAAGTATACTAATCCGATAGAATTTGTATGTTATTTTTTAGTGTACTAACATAATCTATTAAGTTAATAGATTATATAGATTATATATATTGGATAAAACTACCTTTTTACCCTTTTTTAGCTCTATTTAAAAAAATAATTAAAAATAATTGCATTGATATTCAGGTAGTTGCATATAATTATTTAATTATTTCGTTTTTTTTTAGTTGTGAGAATGATATAATAACTATATTTGCATCGAAGAATTTAAATAAAAAAAACCTACAATTAAAAAAAAACAAAAACCTATGAGAACTTCAATCCCAACTTACGACGAATTAATTGAAAATGGCAAATTATTAGACAGTTGTTGTGAAAGTACTTGCCACCTATACCAATATAATGGTATTAATTATGTGGTATTATGCACCAATGATGTTATGACACAGGAGGAAGATAATATTAACGGATCCGATGAGGCTTTATTTCCAATTTTGTAAAAATCAAATAACAAGGTAGTATTAATTTACTACCTTGTTATTTTTGTGCCTTTGCGCCAAAAATAAACGGATCGTTAACAATAATTTTATAAAAAACAAAAACGCTAACTAAAAAATTAAAACCTATGGAAACTTTTAAAGAATTACTAATTAAACTACACGCGTGTAAAGAAGCCTTAGAATGGGCGGGTAACAAGACTTGGGAGGAAGTATACAATACGTGTCACAGAGGTGATTGGTTGCTCTGGCTGCATACCAGAACCAACAAAGAAGATTTAAAACTAAGAACTTTAGTAAAAGGACATTGTGCGAATACCGTAAGATATTTGATGACAGACCAAAGAAGTCGTAAAGCAGTTGATACTGCAATTGCATATGGTGAAGGCAGGGCTACACGTGCAGAATTAGATGCTGCGGCTGCTGCTGGTATTGCTGATGCTGCTGCTGCTGATTATGCTGCTTATTTTGCTACTGCTGCTGCGTATGCTGCGTATGCTGCTGATGCTGCTGCGTATGCTGCTGATGCTGCTGCTTATGCTTCGTATGCTGATGAGGCTGGTGCTTATGATGCTACTTATGCTGCTTATTTTGCTGCTGGTATTGCTAATGCTGCTGCTTATGCTGCTGGTGCTCGTGCAAAAATTAAAAATCAAAAAGAAACAGCCGACATTGTAAGAAAGTATATCCCAATTGAATTATGGAATGTAAATAAGATGATTTTTAAAAAAAATAATTAACCCTAAAACCTAGAAAAAAATGGAAAATTACAAAAAATTACAAAACGAAGGTAAAATTTCAATTTGTAAAAACATTATTAACTTAATTCAAGATAATGAAGGAATGCTGATAAGCGAGTTGTGTGACCAACTTTTAGAAGATTATTATATTATTGGACGCTACGATTCTGAGCAATGGTTAACTAATAACATCGGCATATTCAACGCTATTGGCATAATTATAAAATACGAAAATGACAATTTTGGTGAAGTATTAACTGATTTAAGTGAAAGCGAACGAGTTGTCAATATGTTAATATATATTATAGTGGAGGAATTACTCAATGGATGCTATATAATTAGTACGCATTGTAATGACATTCTAACCGATGAGTTAATAACCCAAATAATTGAATATTTCGAGAATTTGTAAAATAAGGGGAATAACAAGGTAGTATTAATTTACTGCCTTGTTTTTTTTGCCTTTGTGACAAAAATAAACGGATCGTTAACAATAATTTTATAAAAAAAATGAACATAAAAGCAAATAGTATCGAAATTGGTAACAAATGGTATAGTTATACCATCGAAAGGCACACACAAGGAATGTACACATTAAAATTTGATGACAATAAAGTAACATTTGATTGCTACAAAAGGTTAAAGCATCAGCTTAATGATTTAATTTATGCAAAATTCCCGAAGAAACTCAATTACACAAATAAAGAAATGAATAAACGTATAGAGGTAGGTCCATCTACGTACCTGACGGCAGACTACACAGTGAGAAAGAGTATTTTATTTGAAAAATTAACGTATAAATTATGAACATCGAGGATTTAAACGAGGAAACGGAGCGCAACAAATCGCACCCATAGATTAAAGCAAGGGAAGTTAACAATTTATAGTAAAATAAAAATCATTGAGAATAATAGTAATTATAGAATACATTTAACAATTAAACGAATCTTAACCAAAAAACTAGACAAATGAACCAGGAGCAAGAAGAATTCATTCAAAAATTCCATAAAATGCTATTATGCTTATTTTTTGGAGTTGGATTTCTCTGGATAGTTAACATGATATTAACAATTTTAAATAAACAATTTTAACACGTAAAAAAGGTAAACTTTGAGTTGTCACACATTAAGGATAAATTAGTGACACGCAACGGAGATAAAAGTTAAACCAAATAACACAATTTTAAAACCAATGACAAAAGGAAAATTTAAGGTTATGCTAACCAAAAGTAACGTAAGTGTTGAAGAATTTAACACATTCGAAGAAGCGGATAATTACATTCACGCCATGGAATTAGAGAATATGTGCTACATACAATACTTACCAGCTCCTGTCTTTGACCCAAAGAATCCGAGAGATAAACGGGAGGCAATTATTGCATCATCTATCCATGACCTAGCGTTTAGAATTGCCAACCATATCGAGGATTACGAGATGAGGTGCGACCATGCCCATACCAATGCAGTTAAACAATGGTATATTAACGAAATTTCAGTAATAATCAATAAATTAATGATGTATGAAGACCTTTGAAATTAAAGTAATTCAAGATGGCAGGGAAACGATTAACTTCCTTGTAGAGTATCCTAGCCTAAACGATGCCGTGTACTTCTGTAATGATTTTAGGATAGAGAGCAAACTATTTATTGATAAATTCTTTATTAGAAGGATCCATGAGAAAAAAAACAATTAAAATTGCCGTGCCAGAGGGTAAGGAATGGAATATTATCGCCTCGCAAATAGCTATTGGATTATCTACAATGAAAGGATATACCTATGTTTTAGCTTATATGTTAGCCCATAGTCAAGATGGCCTTTATTATGTTGCCCAAGGCAGCAGGTCAAGAATATGTAAATTAACAGGGCAGACTTTGATCCAATACAGGAATAACCTGGACGTGCTTTTACGCATGGGCATAATTAAAAAAAACAAACGAGGTATTGGCAATAACATTTGGTACACTATTGATCCGATGCTAGTAAAAATGTATTTTCAACTAAAACGAAGAAGTTATGACAAGCGAGCAATTGCAGAAATTTAAGAGTCCCGGCGAGTTAATCGACCTAGAAGATTATGAGTACCAACGTCTTGTTGGTATTTCGAAACGTTTCTTTGAAAAGAAACAGCTAACAAAAGAGGAAGAAGTCGACTTGTTAGCGTTGATGAGGAATGGAATAGTAATAACAGCTAAGCAAAAGGCATATGATAAGTATAAACTAAAATTAAAAAAAGATGAAAACAAAACAAGAACTACATGAATTTTTACTAAAATTTCATGCAGCACCGTACTTAACTATGAACCTAGAAGGCGGAGAGCCTGAGTTCGAGAATCTAAATCTATAAAAACGAGCCATCCGTATCCAGTGATTTGGCATATTCTCTAATGATTTCAAGAAGATCAACCAAAAAAGGGCAATGCGGATGGTTTTAACCGAAATTAATTAACTGAACTTAAAAACTAGAAACTATGGGATTAGATCAACATTTAATGATAGTAAGGAAAGATTCTTCCGGGAAAGAAGAGGAATATGAAATGTGTTATTGGAGTAAAAAACACAACATTCAGCAATGGATGGAGCGTCTATGGCGGAAAAAAACAACAACAGATTTACCTTTTTGTTGTGTCGACCTCTACCTTACCATCGAGGATTTGGATGCCTTAGAGCAGGCGTACAAAGATGAGGAAATCGAATACTCCGAATACTCCTACAAAACTGACCTATCCGAGGAGGAAAAGGCAGAAGAAATAGAGTATATCGCAATAACAAAAGAAGAATTAAAAGCAGGACACAAAGTATATTATACTTCTTCCTGGTAGTATTAACTAACTAAATAATTATTATGAATACATTCGTTAAAATCCACGACAAATATTTTATTAGATTACAAGGCAAAGTATATCATTTGATAGAAGCCAGCGAAGAGCAAGAATTTCTTTTCAATGAAATTTACGGCAAGGTTTATACCTGCGAGAAGATGTTAGAGGTAATATCCGAGTTAACACAAATACCTGTTGATGACATCAAATCTAACATACGCAAGAAAAATATTGTATTCGCCAGGGCTATGTATTGCTATTGTATGAAGAAATTCGGAGAACCCGAAACTCTGTATAACATCGCTAAGGTTATCAATATGACACACGCCTCTGTGATTCATCACCTAAAATCTATTGAAGGATTTGTAAATCAAAAAGGTATTGATGGAGATAATGTGAGAGTTATAATAAAATACTTTGATAAGTAAACAATTTAACGTATATTTGTCGAAATAAATTAAACTTAAAATAAGTAACCAAGCCAGTGAGGGGAGTGCTACCCTGTAAAATGCGAACAATTACAACAGATGCATAAACCCCGAAGGGCTTGGTACTTTAAATTAAAAAAACTATGAAAATCATCTATCCTTTAATCATTTTTGGCTTTATTACAGTATGCTTTTTTCAGTCGATGGACATTCATCGGCAGGACGAATCGATAGCGAATCAGAACGCAACTATTGCCCGATTGCAGCGTAAAATATACCATCAGGATAGTTCATATTGCAAAGGCTACGACACAATGCTACGTTGGTATAATGCCAAGCATAGAGCCCCGAAAGTAAAGAAACACAAACAAGACACAATTAAAACTAATTAAAAATGGAAACTAAAAAAGGAGTAAAAGCCTTCAAAAAAGGACTTATTTGTCGAGATTACCAATTCAAAGAAAATGAAATTTTTGAAACAGACGGGGTTAAAGTCTGCGAAAAAGGATTCCATTATTGCGAGAATCCGCTTGATGTTTTGGATTATTATGATTTATGCGATTCGGAATTTGCAGAGGTCAAGGATATTGGAACTACACAAGTAGATGGCAATAAGTCAGCAACAACTAAAATCAAAATAGGTTCAAAATTAGGCCTTAAAGGATTTATTAAGTTAGCCGTTGATTTTATATTCGACAAGGTTAAAATAACTGGTATAGAATCAGGCAACTACTCGCAGGTCGCAACATCAGGCTACTACTCGCAGGTCGCAACATCAGGCTACAACTCGCAAGTAGCTATTGAGGGCAAAGATTCCGTTGCTGCCAACATTGGAATAAAAGGACAAATTAAAGGGGTAATAGGTACTTGGATTACTTTGGCGGAGTATGATTCCGACAATAAAATCCTACTAGTTAAATCAGATAAAATTGATGGCAAAATATTAAAAGAAAATACTTGGTATAAACTAGAAAATAACAAATTTAAAGAAATCTAATATGAAAATCAAAGACATTAAAGACCCAAAGATACAGCAGATGGCTGTTGTTAATACAATAGCGCAGCATCCTGAATATGAATTAGGATTTATTATGGAGAGTAAATTAGACAACTTATTTAAGTGGATTAAATCGCCCCAAGGTCACGAGTTTTGGATGAAAGTGGATTATTCAATGCCTGTGAATTATACAAATAAAGGTTTGTATTTTAAAAATGAATTTGGATATATTTTATTTTCCGACAAAGAAATACTTTCCGTTGTTGGATTCACCCTCGCAACTCCCGAAGAAGTATATAACCACTTAAACCCATCCATCGTAGGCACCACCCAAACGGTAGAGATTGACGGAAGGAAGTATGAGGTAACAATTAACCAACAAATCCAATAAATTATGAAAAAACTACTAATTAGACTAGAAGCTTGTGAACCAGCATTAGAATGGGCGGGTAACAAGACATGGGAGGAAGTGTACAACACGTGTCACCGGGGTGATTGGCTTTTGTGGTTGCACAACAGGACTAATAAAGAAGATTTACAAGTAAGAACTTTAGCCAAAGGCCATTGTGCCAACACTGTCAGGTATCTGATGCAAGATGAGAGAAGTTTAAAAGCCGTTGACACAGCTATAGCATTTGGCGAAGGTAGGAGTACACGCGCAGAATTAGATGCATCTTATTATGATGCTGTTGATGGTGCTCGTGCGGCTTATGCAGCTACTTATGCTGCTTATTCAGCCGCTGCTGCTTATGCTTCTTATTCTGTTAGTGTTGCTACTGATGATGATGCTACGATTGTTGCTGCTGATACGTCACAAAATCAAAAAGAAACAGCAGACATTGTCCGCAAGTATATTCCAATTGAACTTTGGAATGTTAATAAAATGATTGATGAATTAAAATTAGAAAAGGAGGTAAACAATGGAAAAGAATTGTAATACTTGTAAATTTAGTGGTACACTACCACGAAGCCAACCTTGTTGTTGTTGTGTTCCTTTTGTACGAGATAAATGGCAACCAAAAGACCAACCAATTACCTACACAAGGGATGAAGTGATGGAGTTGATGAAGATGTCTAGTGACGTTAAACATTGGGAGTTAGAATTAGCAAATAAAGAAATACTCGACAATT
>Ga0214199_1000015_pt1 | contig 39280 bp, 27 predicted proteins | sample TroBogEpilimnion_24_FD_153037 | JGI IMG/M metagenome (GOLD analysis project Ga0214199, IMG submission 153037) | Freshwater microbial communities from Trout Bog Lake, WI - 04OCT2008 epilimnion | ecosystem: Environmental > Aquatic > Freshwater > Lake > Epilimnion/Euphotic zone | place: Trout Bog...
GTGGTTGGCATAGGTATCTACACAAGTTTCTTATCGGCGTGGAAACGATAAAAAAAACACCGTAGGGGCCGATGTCAATAAGTTAAGGACTGGGGAAAAGCAAATAATCTGTAGGGGCGACAAATCCTTAACTTAATGACATTGCCGTAGGGGCGTATTGCATACGCCCCTACGATCTTCACCACAATGTTATCGTTCTTGCGTGAGAATGCTAACAATTATTTGTGTAGATACCTAGGGGTGGTTGGGTAAAATCTTCTGCCAATCAAATGACGGTCCTGGATCTGTTTTTCTTCCTGGAGCAATGTCGCTATGCCCCGTTATTCGTTGTCTTGAAAGTTTAGGGTAGGTGGCTAATAAGCTATCAATGACTTTATTCAGTTTTGAATATTGTGCCGAGGTGTAAGCGCTGCTTTCAGTGCCTTCAAGTTCTATGCCGATAGAAAAATCATTGCAGCGTTCTTGTTGGTTATAGCTGGATTGTCCTGCATGCCAAGCGCGTTTATTGAATGCTACATATTGCACACACTCACCATTACGTTTAATTAATAAATGCGCTGATACTCTAAGCTGATGTATGTCTTTAAAATAAGGATGGTCATCAGGCTTGAGGGTGTTGCAAAATAATTGGTCTATGTAAGGGGTATCAAATTCACCGGGAGGTAGGCTGATGCAATGTATGACTATTAATGAGATGTCATTGGCGTCGGAGCGTTCATCATAATTAGGTGAGGGAGTTTTGATAGCGTCAGTTAACCAGTGTTGAATGATAGTCATGAATTTTAATTACCGAAAATACGCAAATGTAATCATATTGCGATAAAATACTGCGTTTATTAAGTAGGCTTTAAATAAAGGCTCATTATTTTGTTAATTATCGAAAGACTTTATTTAATAGCAATGATCAAGAGTATAGCAATATGGGTAGTTTAGTCGTTAAGCGTTTTGTTAAGTTAGTTATTGTTGCTATGCTCGCAGGTTGTGCGAGTAGTCCAGAGAAGATTGCTGTTGAGCCCGTGCCTACTAACGTAGCTCAAGTGCCAGCACTTGATAGTACAAGTGTTGAGGATGCTCAGCTCTCTTCTAATCCAGCTAAAGTGCCGAGTTCTCGTCATTATGCAGCAAAACAATTAACAGGGACTTACGCTAATTCTATTGCCCTACAGAATTTTATTTCGCGTATGGTGCATAAGCAAGGTTTTTCCTTGAGCTATTTAAATGGCTTATTTTCACAAGCTAATCGACTCGATTCAGTAATACGTTTGGAAAATCCTGCGCCACCGACTACTGGTCCGACCAAACCCAGTTTAGGTAGTTGGACACGTTATCGTGATAAGTTTTTGACCGAAGCGCACATCAATAATGGTGTGGAGTTTTGGCGTAATAATGCAGACGCTATTCAAAAAGCCAGCACTACTTACGGGGTTGATCCAGAATATCTAGTTGGTATTATTGGTGTTGAAACCTATTTTGGTAAGAACTTTGGTAAAACCAATATTCTGGATGCCTTGACGACTTTGTCGTTTGATACTGTTAGGCGTTCTAATTATTTTATGTCCGAGCTAGAAAGTTTTTTATTGATGGCGCGTGATGAAGGCTTTGATCCTAGGCAACCCCAAGGTTCTTGGGCAGGGGCAATGGGCTATGGTCAATTTATGCCAAGTAATTTTAAAACCTTAGCTGTTGATTTTAATAACGATGGGCGTCGTGATTTATGGCATGCCAAAGATGCGATAGGCAGTGTCGCTAATTATTTTGCTCATAGTGGTTGGCAATTACATAATCCCGTCACTAAGCGCTCAACGCCAGACACTGATGCCAGTGTTATTGAATTAAGTACTTATGAAGGTAATGAGTATTGGCATATCTATCCTAATTTTAGTGTAATCAAGAAATATAATAATAGTAATAAATATGCGATGGCAGTACATCAATTAGCTCAGGGTATTAAACAACGCTATATGCAAGTTAATGCGCTGCAAAATAATTAGATTTGATTATGTAATTGCTGGGCTTTGGTTAATTTAGGCTAAGGGCTAAAGGCTAAAGGCTAAAGGCTAAAGGCTAAAGGCTAAAGGCTAAAGGCTGTCAGAATCTCTATGTGATATACTTTCGCCTTGTTTATCGTTCCCACGCAGAGCCTGGGCACGATATTAATTTAGAGTTTTGCAGTACCACCCATGCTTAGCGCGTGGTGGCGTTTCCGGCACACGTACCGATGTGAATGCCGGAAACGCTTTACTCGCTGACGCTCGGAAAGCCTTATTCCGGCCTACAGTTGCATCGTTCCAGCGATGCTTGACGCAGAGCGCGGGAGCAATAAACCCAAGCTACACTTGTTTAAATCTATAACTGTAAGTGCTTTAAGTATAAAAAAGTCATTAATTCGATCGTTAATATATTTTGAATCAACAGGGCAATAATAATGGATGAGAACAAAAAGAAAGCATTAGGCGCAGCCCTTATGCAGATTGAGAAGCAGTTTGGTAAAGGCTCGGTCATGCGCATGGGGGATGTGACGGCTTCTCGTGATATTGATATCGTATCTACCGGTTCTTTGGGCTTAGATATTGCTTTAGGCTGTGGTGGCTTGCCTCGAGGTCGCGTCATCGAAATCTATGGACCTGAGTCTTCAGGTAAAACGACTTTAACTCTACAAGTGATTGCGGAGATGCAAAAACTAGGTGGCACTGCGGCTTTCGTTGATGCGGAACATGCTTTGGATCCTGGCTATGCTGAAAAGATTGGTGTTAATGTCGATGAGTTGTTAGTTTCGCAACCCGATACCGGTGAACAAGCTTTAGAAATTACCGATATGTTAGTGCGCTCGGGGGCGGTGGATATAGTAGTTATTGACTCGGTAGCGGCTTTAACACCTAAAGCTGAAATTGAAGGCGATATGGGCGATTCTCATATGGGCTTGCAAGCACGCTTGATGTCACAGGCTTTAAGAAAACTAACTGGGAACATTAAACGTTCTAATACCTTGGTTATTTTTATCAACCAAATACGTATGAAAATTGGCGTTATGTTCGGTAGTCCTGAAACCACTACCGGCGGTAATGCCCTCAAGTTTTATGCGTCGGTACGCTTAGATATACGTCGGATTGGTTCAGTAAAAAAAGGTGATGAGATTATCGGCAATGAAACCCGAGTAAAAGTCGTCAAAAATAAAGTCGCGCCACCTTTTAGACAAGCTGAGTTTGAGATTTTATACGGTGAAGGTATTTCCTTTTTAGGTGAAGTAGTCGACCTAGGCGTCACTTATGGCTTCATTCAAAAGTCCGGTTCTTGGTATAGTTACGGTGATGAGAAAATCGGTCAAGGCAAAGAAAATGTAAAACAATTCCTAAAAGAACATCCTGAAAAAGCTAAAGAAATTGAAGCTAAAATAAGAGATGAAGCCTTTAAGAAACTGGCTCCTATCACTGAAGTCCCTGAGGATGATATTTAATCTCGGAGACTTTGCTTGTTCTTACCCCAAATAAATGAAGAGCAAACCTTAGCTATTAGTGACCTAAAGTCAATTAAAGACTATTGCTTGGCTTTGTTGGTGCGTAGAGAGCATAGCCAAAAAGAATTGCTTAATAAATCTCTGGCAAAGGGTTGGGATGCTGATGGCATAGTTGCTGTTATTGATGACTTAGCTGTGCAAAATTGGCAGAGTGATCTACGTTATGCGGAAAGCTTCACCCGCTACCGCATTAATAAAGGTTATGGTCCACTTTGGATCAGTTATGAGCTACGTAAAAATGGTATCGATAACTATGATGTTGATGACGTAGTTCAGCAATTAGCAGGAAGTTGGATGGATCTGCTGGAGCAGGTTTATAGTAAAAAATATAAGCAGGCCTCGGTTTTGGATCGTAATGAATGGGCAAAACGCAGTCGGTTTTTAATGCAACGCGGTTTTTCCAGCACGATGATAAGTACTTTATTTGATCATTTAAATATTAAATTGTAGGCTGCCTTAAAGCATCCTTTTGAAATCACACAGACCATGAAAAAAATGACTAGCGCTGAGTTGCGCACCGCCTTTTTGGAATTCTTCCATCAACGAGGACATTCAATAGAGCCTTCAAGCTCATTGGTGCCAGGAAATGATCCTACTTTATTGTTTACTAATGCCGGAATGGTGCAGTTCAAGGACGTGTTTTTAGGTCGAGAACAGCGCGATTTTAATAAGGCAGTCACCACGCAACGCTGCGTTAGAGCAGGTGGTAAACATAATGATTTAGAAAATGTAGGTTATACCGCAAGGCATCATACTTTTTTTGAAATGCTCGGTAATTTCAGCTTTGGTGATTACTTTAAAAAAGACGCTATTCATTATGCATGGGATTTTTTAACGAAAGAACTAGGCATACCTGCTGAAAAGTTATGGGTCACGGTTTTTGATGAAGATGCTGAAGCCGAAGCTATTTGGATTAATGAAGTGGGTGTTTCTGCTAATCGCTTATCAAGAATAGGTGCTAAAGATAATTTTTGGTCTATGGGTGATGTAGGGCCTTGTGGTCCTTGCACGGAAATATTTTACGATCATGGTGAAGATATACCGGGTGGCCCTCCGGGTACGCCAGATGAAGATGGCGATCGATATATCGAAGTCTGGAATTTGGTATTTATGCAGTATGACCGCGCAGCAGATGGCACTTTAACGCCATTGCCTAAACCCTCCGTTGATACCGGTATGGGACTAGAGCGCATCAGCGCCGTTTTGCAAGATGTGCATAACAATTATGAAATTGATTTATTCCAGCCAGTATTAAAAGCTGCTGCTGAACTGGTAGGTACTACTGATCTAACGCTGAGTTCCTTGCGCGTCATCGCTGATCATATTCGTTCTTGTTCGTTTTTAATTGCTGATGGGGTCATGCCTTCAAATGAGGGTAGAGGTTATGTGTTACGTCGAATTATTCGACGCGCCATCCGTCACGGTTATCGCTTAGGCATTCATGATGTTTTCTTTTATAAATTGGTTGCGCCTTTGGCTTTGGAAATGGGCACAGCTTTTCCAGAACTTAAAGAAGCACAGGCTCATGTTGAACGAATCTTAAAGAAAGAAGAACAGCGTTTTGCCGAAACACTAGGGCAGGGTATGAAAATACTCGAAGCTTGTGTTGCTAAAATGCAAGGTTCAGTCATTCCTGGTGAAACAGTCTTCCAACTTTATGATACGTACGGTTTTCCTGTCGATTTAACTGCTGATTTTGCGCGTGAAAATCAATTGACCGTTGATCATGAGGGCTTTGAAGCCGCTATGAATGCACAGCGTGAAAGAGCGCGTTCTGCTAGCAGTTTTGCTGCAGATTACGATCAAGATATTAAGCTGGATAGTCAGACTGAATTTACTGGCTACGAGCAATTGGATGATCAAGCGCATATTATTGCTTTGTATAAACAGGGACAGCCGGTTGATTGTTTACAAGCAGGTGAAGAAGGCTTGGTGGTTTTAGATAAAACACCTTTCTATGCAGAGTCTGGTGGTCAGATTGGTGATAGTGGACAAATTGCCACTGCTAATGCAGTGTTTGATGTTAAGGATACACAAAAACAAGCGGGTACTTTGTTTTTACATAAAGGCTCAGTACAGTCAGGCGCTTTGACTATAGGTCAATCATGCTCTGCTATCGTGAACAAGGTAGATCGTGTCGCCACCGAACTTAATCATTCCGCGACACATTTATTACATGCCGCTTTAAGACAGACTTTAGGTGAGCATGTTAGTCAAAAAGGCTCATTGGTTAATACTGAACGTTTACGTTTTGACTTTGCTCATTTTGAGCCAGTGACCTCTGAAGAAATTGATACGCTTGAGCGTCTGGTTAATGAGCAAATACGTATTAATAATTCAGTAACTGCACAAATCATGGCCAAAGATGAGGCTGTGCAAGCTGGAGCAATGGCCTTGTTTGGTGAAAAATACGGCGCTGAAGTTCGGGTATTAAAAATAGGAGAGTTTTCAACTGAGCTATGCGGTGGTACCCATGTCGAGCGAGCAGGGGATATTGGTTGCTTTAAAATTATTAGTGAAACCGGTGTTGCCGCAGGCGTTAGACGTATAGAAGCAGTCACCGGAGCCGCTTGTATTGAATGGATAGCTAATCGTGATAAAGCCTTAAATCAAGTGGCAAGTTTATTAAAAAGCGCTCCCGAAAAAACAGCTGAAAAAGTCGAGCAATTGCTAGAGAAAACGCGCGCACTAGAAAAACAACTGGAACGCTTAAACTCAAAACTAGCGAGTTCAGCTGGTGATGAATTAGGTGCTCAGGCTGTTGATATAGCTGGCCTAAAAGTGTTAGCGGTAAAGCTTACTGATGTAGATGCTAAATCACTACGTGAAATGGCAGAGCAATTAAAAAACAAGTTGGGTAGTTGTGCCATCGTTCTAGCGGTCGTCGATGGCGATAAGGTTAATTTAGTAGCCGGTGTATCTAAAGATAAAATGGCTCAGATAAAAGCCGGTGATTTAGTGAATTTTGTCGCCACTCAAGTGGGTGGCAAAGGTGGTGGTAAACCTGATTTAGCTATGGCTGGTGGCAATGATCCAAGTAAATTGGATGCAGCATTAGCCGGTGTTTGTGATTGGGTAAAAGCGCACTGCTAGGTTATTAGGCATAAGTTTTGTAGGGTGGATAAGCGTTAGAGACTGTGAAAGTATTATGACTTTAGCCTTCCCCTTTGTAAAAGGGGGGGGCGAGGGGGATTTTATTAAGTCAGAGGCTATTGATATTTAATAATATTTTTTTAATAGATCAAATCTCCCCTAACCCCTCTTTGCTAAAGAGGGGAAATAATAAGAATACTTTCACAGTCTCTGTCGCTACATCCCAGCATTTAGCCAGGGTTTTTATAAGTGCAGGCAATGGCATTCAATAGTCGTCATTGTCGGGCATGAATGCCTGACCTACAACTGTGCCGTGTTAAGTGGGTAGCCCTTAAATGACGCTACTTTTACTTGTGTAGATACTTATTCTTCTTGTTGGGCGGAGGAAATATTGCGATGTGCTTTAGCCCTATGGTTGGACAGGTATTAGGCTACACCTTTCGCCCTGAGTCTGCATTTAGGAAAGCCCTGTCTATAAAGTCAACAGTTAACCTAGCAATGAAAATACAGCCATCAATAAAAACATGATCAGCAATATAGGCCAGAAAAAAGGTACGAGAATAAATATTGCCAGTAAGGCCAAAAATCCAGCGCCTATAAACAAAAAAATCCCCACGCCTAAGAACAGCAAGACCATTAACAGTCCTGTGATCAACATAATCACTAAAGCAGTCGGTAATGCTGCAAAATTTAGCCAAGGTGTTGCGACCGGTGCACCATTCCACATCAAACTAAATTGTCCGACCTCAGGATGAAACAGATAGCTGCCTATAGCGATAAGCAAGCCTACAATAAGTACTTTGGATATTAATGTGTGATTGCCTTGAGCGCTCATGTTGTTCGTTCCTAAATTTTGATATTGAAAGGTTTGGGTTTAAACAGTCGATATTATGATGTATGGATGACACTAGATCTAGATTTAAAACCTTATATATTCAGAGTAAATGAATGGGTCTCTACATAATTATTTTGATCGTAAAAAAGTTTGTATCAAATTGTGATTAATAATTTAGCGAAATACCTAAGTCTTTATCGATAAACTAAGCTGATCATCCGTGTAAATCTGTTACAATTGCGCAATTTGGCATTTCTGGATGGCAATCCTTGCCCTAAGTGCAAAAGCAATAACGCCTTAACCACCTCATTAGTCAGTTGAAACATCGTGGATTTAAAATATATCAGAAACTTCTCCATTATCGCCCATATCGATCATGGTAAATCAACACTTGCAGATCGATTTATTCAAATCTGTGGTGGCTTAAGTGCTAGAGAAATGTCAGCACAAGTGCTTGATACTATGGATATTGAGAAAGAGCGCGGTATTACTATTAAAGCTCAGAGTGTCACTTTAGATTTTAAAGCGAAAGATGGTGAAACCTACCAGCTTAATTTTATTGATACTCCTGGTCATGTGGATTTTTCTTATGAGGTTTCTAGGTCTTTAGCTGCTTGTGAAGGCGCGTTATTAGTCGTTGATGCCGCGCAGGGAGTAGAAGCGCAAAGTGTGGCTAACTGTTATACCGCCATAGAACAGGGGCTTGAGGTAGTGCCTGTCCTCAATAAAATTGACTTACCCTCTGCTGAGCCTGAGCGCGTTTTGGCTGAAATTGAAGAAGTGATTGGTATCCCAGCCGATGAAGCCTTAAGGATCAGTGCTAAGACAGGTGTGGGTGTCCATGATGTGCTTGAACAATTAGTAATTAAAGTGCCACCACCTAAAGGTGATATAGACGGTCCTTTGCAAGCTTTGATTATTGATTCATGGTTTGATAGTTATTTGGGTGTGGTGTCTTTGGTTAGGATTATGCACGGCAGTATCCGCAAAAAACAGAAGATTACCATTATGTCGACTGGTAAGTCGTTCATCGCCGAAAAAGTAGGTGTCTTTACGCCTAAACGCTTAGAAAAAGATATTTTAAATACCGGTGAAGTAGGTTTTGTAGTTGCTGGTATTAAAGATATTTTCGGTGCTCCGGTCGGTGATACCATCACTTGGACTGATAAACCCGCTACAGAACAGTTGACCGGTTTCCAACGAGTACAGCCTCGTGTTTTTGCTGGTTTATATCCCGTTAGTTCAGATGATTATGAAGATTTAAGGGAAGCACTCAATAAATTAAATCTTAATGACGCAGCTTTACAATTTGAGCCAGAAACATCTCAGGCCCTAGGTTTTGGTTTTCGTTGTGGCTTTCTAGGCATGCTGCACATGGAAATCGTCCAAGAGCGCTTAGAAAGAGAGTATGACGTCGATTTAATTACCACAGCTCCGACGGTAGTTTATGAAGTCATTACTCAAACCGATCAGATTTTAATGGTTGATAATCCTGCAAAATTACCTGATGGCGGGATAGTAAAAGAAATTCGTGAGCCGATAATTCGGGCTAATATTTTGGTGCCTCAGGCTTATTTGGGTGGCGTTATATCTTTGTGTATCGAAAAGCGCGGTGTGCAAAAAGATATGCAGTATGTCGGCAGGCAAGTATCTTTGCATTATGAAATGCCCTTAAGTGAAGTGGTGTTAGATTTCTTTGATCGATTAAAGTCGGTGAGTCGTGGTTTTGCTTCGTTTGATTATGAGTTCTTACGTTTTCAAACTGCAGATTTAGTGAAATTAGATGTCCTTATTAATGCTGAAAAAGTCGATGCTTTATCGATTATTGTGCATAGAGATTTAAGTAATAATCGAGGGCGTGATTTAGTCGAAAGAATGAAAGATCTAATTCCAAGGCAAATGTATGAAGTCGCAATACAAGCCGCCATAGGCTCCAAGATTATTGCTAGATCTACTGTTAAAGCGATGCGTAAGAACGTTATTGCTAAATGTTATGGTGGCGATATCAGTCGAAAGAAGAAGTTATTAGAAAAACAAAAAGCGGGTAAAAAGCGGATGAAACAAGTGGGTAATATTGAAATTCCACAAGAAGCGTTTTTGGCCGTCTTACAACTGAATAAAGATTAAATTCAGGCGAAAGGTAAAAGGCGCAAGGCCAAAAGATCAGCGAATCTTCGTAGCTCAACCTTTCGCCTTGCGCCTTTAGCCTTTTACCTTAAAACCTTTACTTTAATTTAAAAATATGGACTTTGATTTTTCGTTTTATTTGTTACTTGCGACTGTTGTCACAGGAATTGTCTGGGGCGGTTATTTATTAATACTCAAATCGCAAGGTCAGGTCTTCGATGAGAAAAATGAGCCTATATTAGTTGAATATGCACGTTCCTTTTTTCCGATAGTATTGATAGTGCTAATGCTGAGATCTTTTATCGCGGAGCCTTTTCGAATCCCTTCAGGTTCGATGATGCCCACTTTATTAGTTGGTGATTTTATTCTAGTTAATAAATTTACTTACGGTATTAGATTACCTGTTATCAATAAAAAAATTATAGAGTTAAATGAACCGCAACGCGGCGATATTGTGGTGTTCCGATTTCCTAAAGAACCAAGCATTGATTATATTAAGCGCGTAATTGGTTTGCCAGGTGATAAGGTGGTTTATAAAAACAAGGAGCTGACGGTCAATGACCAGCCAGTCAATCAAATTTCAATGGGGCGTTATCAAGGTGTAGGTCAGGGCGAGGACATGACCGGTGCTGAAGAATTGCTTGAAAATTTAACGGGCATTGAACACAGTATTTTGATTAGAAATGGCATCGCTAGTGTTGAGTTTTCTTATGTGGTTCCAGAAGGCAGTTATTTCGTAATGGGTGACAACAGAGATAATAGTAATGATAGTCGGTACTGGGGTTATGTCCCTGAGGCTAACTTAGTCGGTAAAGCTTTCCTAATATGGATGAGTTGGGATTGGCAAGATAAAGGCGTGGGTTTTAGTCGTATTGGTACCATATTAAAATGATGATGAATTTACGTTGATAGCTAGATATTGATAGCCTCATAAGTTCTTGCTAAGTGAATCGACAGTCTGCCCAATATTTGATAATCCGCTCTCTGTCGCCCCTAAAGTTGGTAGGCCGGAATAAGACCACCCAAGCGTAGCGCGTGGCGGCGTTTCCGGCACAGGAGCAGTGACTATGCCGGCAACGCTTTACTCGCTTACGCTCGAAAAGCCTTATTCCGGCCTACAAAATCTTAACTGTGGGCATTCAGGATTGGGTATTTAAAAAAGCAACAATGTGAACTATAGGTAGTAAACAGCTCTTATAAGCCAGATTTCAATCATCATCATTGTAATGTTAGGTATTTCATGAATTTATCGTCTAAAAATCAACAAGGCTATTCTTTTATTTCCCTGGCTTTTGCAGTAACACTGTTGTTTTTTGTTATTTCTTTAGTATTTAAAATTGCCCCCGCTTATCTTAATCATAGCAAAGTAGTTGCTATGCTAGACCAGCTTGAACAAGAGACTCATGGTGATATAAAAACCGAGTCCGAAATTAAGGCAAGCTTAGCTAAGCGCATTAATATTAATAATATAGATGATATTACTCAGGGTGATATTGCGGTTAACAAACAAGGTAATGCTTTCAAGGTGCACATTAATTATGAGGTGGTAAAGCCGATTTACGATAATTTAAGTGTGTTAATAGAATTTAATGATGAGATTGAGGTAGGGAAAGAGTGATAAAAAAGCCCACTGAGTTATGTCAGAAATTAGGCTTAAGCTTTAATGATCCTAAGCTTTTTACTATGGCATTGACTCATCGTAGCGCGAGCTCCAATAATAATGAGCGCTTGGAATTTTTGGGCGATTCAATTTTAGGCTTCGTGGTTGCACAAAAATTATATCAGTTGTTTCCAGAAGCACCTGAAGGAGTTTTAAGTCGACTACGGGCTAGTTTAGTTAATCAGCACTCTTTAGCAGAATTAGCTAGAAAACATCAAGTCGGCGATTATTTGCTATTGGGTTCAGGTGAGTTAAAAAGCGGTGGCTATCGCCGTGATTCTATTCTATCGGATGCCGTGGAAGCTATTATGGGGGCCTTGTTTAAAGATCAAGGCATAGTGGTTTGCCAGCAATGGATAGAGCAGTTATTTGCAGAGCAACTAGCAAGCTTGTCGCTGGAAAATTGGCAGAAAGACCCTAAAACTCAATTGCAAGAATTAATGCAGTCAAAGAAATTGAGCTTGCCAGACTATACTTTGATAACCATGTCAGGCTTAGCTCATGAACAAATGTTTAAGGTCAAATGTACTATTTCTTTAATTAAAGATGAGTGCATTGGAACGGGAATTTCCAGAAAACGTGCTGAGCAATCAGCGGCAGAACTTATGTTAGAATTATTAAATAAGGAAAATAAATGAATTGCGGTTTCGTAGCGCTGATAGGGCGTCCCAATGTTGGTAAGTCAACGCTGATGAATCATTTGCTGAAACAAAAGATCAGTATTACCTCTCGTAAACCGCAAACGACTAGACATCGTATTCTGGGAATTAATACCACCGAAGCTGGGCAAGCGATCTATATGGATACACCTGGTATGCATAATAGCGAAAAACGTGCTTTAAACCGTTATTTAAATCGTACAGCAGAAACAACCTTGCTGGGTGTAGATGTCATTGTTTGGTTAATTGATGGCTTGTCTTGGCATGAATATGATGAAGTCATCTTTAAAAAGCTAGAACAAGCGGGTTTGCCAGTTATATTAGCAGTCAATAAAGTCGATAAGGTTAAAGATAAAGATGAGATTCTGGCATTTTTTTCTGAAGCCCAGCATCGCTTTCCTTTTGAACATTTAGTGCCTATTTCGGCTTTAAAAAGAACGAATTTGGATCAGTTAGAAACTTTAATCATGTCGCTATTGCCTGAAAGTGATTTGATTTATCCAGAAGACCAAGTGACCGATCGTCCTGAACGCTTTTTGGCGGCGGAAATTGTACGAGAAAAACTAACTAGGCGCTTAGGTGATGAACTGCCTTATGCTTTGACAGTAGAAATTGAACGTTACGAAGAACACCCTGGAATTACTAAAATCTATGCCATTATTTGGGTAGAGCGCTTAACCCAGAAAAATATTGTCATTGGTACTGAAGGTGAGATGCTCAAAAAAGTCGGTACAGATGCAAGATTTGATATAGAAAAGCTCATTGCCAAAAAAGTCTATTTACAACTTTGGGTTAAAGTTAAAAAGGGTTGGTCAGATAGTGAGCGTGCACTCCAAAGCCTAGGATTTAATGACGGCTAATGTCGTACACTTACAGCCGGCTTTTATATTAAGTCAGCGTCAATACAGAGAAACTAGTCTAATACTCGATGTATTGACGCAAGACTACGGTAGAGTGTCATTGCTAGCTAAAGGCGTTAGAAAAAATAAGTCTAAAAGCGCTGGACTGTTACAACCTTTTATTCCTTTAACGTTATCTTATTTAGGTAAGACCGAGTTAAAAAACTTAACTGATGTAGAGTTAAGGCAAGCCTTTAATCCCTTGCCAGGTATGGCTTTGTATTGTGGTTTTTATATCAATGAGTTAGTCGAATGTTTTTTGCATCAATACGATCCTCATCCTGAAGTTTTTAGTCATTATAGTGATTGTTTGTCGGTATTGATGACGGGATTAAACATTGAACAGGCACTTCGTTGTTTTGAACTTGATCTAATCGATGCGGTCGGTTTTGGCTTGCAGCTAGAATATGACTTCCACACAGAACTTGAGATACAGCCCTTAGCTCGTTATCACTTTAAAGTAGAACAAGGTCCGATAGCTGCTTTGGACGGTCGATTTGTTGGCAAGACCTTGCTAGCGATAAAGTTAAGAGATTTTACTAATCCTCAGGTTTTGGGCGATGCAAAAATATTGATGCGCACAGTCGTTGATGTTTATTTGCAAGGTAAGCCCTTAAAAAGCCGAGCCGTTATTAATAACATGATTAAATATTTATAAACATGGAAAAAAAACATATTTTATTGGGCGTCAATATCGATCACATTGCCACGCTGAGGCAAGCAAGGGGTACAGCATATCCTGAGACTATTCAAGCTGCTCTGGTTGCTGAACAAGCGGGGGCAGATGGAATTACGGCACATTTGCGTGAAGATAGGCGGCATTTGCAAGATAGAGATCTTTTTTTATTAAAAGAATTAATTCATACTCGTTTGAATATGGAAATGGGAGTGACCGATGAAATGGTGGCTATTGCATTAAAGACTCTGCCTTATGCTTGCTGTTTGGTGCCTGAAAAACGAGAAGAATTAACCACTGAAGGTGGGCTAGATGTCGTTAGTAATTTAAAGCGAATGCAATGGGCTTGCGATGCTTTGAATAATGCAGGTATTGAAGTTTCGCTATTTATCGACCCTGAATTGGCGCAGATTGATGCCGCCGTTAAAGTTGGAGCCTCGGTTGTTGAGTTGCATACCGGTTGTTATGCGGATGCTAAGAATCCACAGCAACAGCGGGATGAATTAGAACGCCTCAAAATAGCTGCAAGCTATGCAAACAGCGCCGGCTTGCAGGTTAATGCCGGTCATGGTTTAAATTTTTATAATGTCGCTGCTATCTGTGCTATTCAAGAAATTGTTGAGCTTAATATTGGTCATGCCATTATTTCTCAAGCCTTATTTTCAGGGTTGGCCCTAGCCGTTAAAGATCTTAAACATATAATGAGGCAGGCAAGGGCAGAGGCTTATTATTTAAGTAATATAAAATGAATAATCTAACTATTAGGGATTTAGCTTATAGGTATCTACCCAAATAATTGTTAGCATTCCCACGCGCGAACGATAACTTTGTGGTGAAAATCGTAGGGGCGTATTGCATACGCCCCTACGGTGATTTTTATCGTGTCCATGCCGATAAGAAACTTGTGTAGATACCTATGCTGGCAAGGGGAGGGCTAGGCTAGGGTAGTATTCAAGGTAAATGATATCGTTTTTGATGATTATGAAAAATACTTTCACAGTCTTTTATGCTCAAAAAGTCTTATTCCGACCTACGATTTAGGGTTCCACCTCTAGGCGCGTCTGATAGCTCTTTATAACAGCTTAGCATCAAGCATTTAAAAAAATGCTCAGAAAAAATTGATTTTCCAAAACATTGGGTTAAATTGGAGACATACCGTAATTTACAACACAAAGGTGAATACTATGTCTATACAGTCTGATTACAATAAAGTTAATGAAGATATTCTAGCCCCAACAAGTAGCCCAACTAAATCTATATTACTGGTCGTGGGATTTTTGGCGACAATTTTTTCAATTTTTGCTTTGCTTCCAATGTTATTCACTTTCTTATCTGAAGGCGATATTAGAGCTCCTTCAGAATTGCATCCAACAGATAGTGCCATTAGATTAAGCCTCCAAAGCTCTTCTTATGCACAGAATCCAATTGTTTTAGAAAAACAAACAGTTCCACCCAGAAAACATTACAACAACTTACCAATGGAATAATTTATTAACAATTTTAGTTGTATAGTCCACAATAATTATCAATTGAATGATAAAAGTTGTGTTCTTAATGTGATGCCTTTATTAAATCCCCCTCACTGCCATTAAAAAAAGCAAGCCATAAAATATTAATTTTTAGGGGCGATTATGACGCCCCTAAAAACTATACTTAACATTGAACTTCAATAATTTGACTTATGCGATACGCCGCAACGATATTTTTATCGTTGCTACGCTCCACTTGGGAAACATGCGTATTAGTAGGTTTTAATCGTAACCTAGAGGTCGATCGTAATGTAGTGACAGGTCGCGAACTGTCACTACGATGTGAAATGTACCGATAATTTCGATTTTACTTGTGAAGTATAATGATCTAAAAAAACAGACCTTAGCTTATAAAGCATAAGTGTCTACACAAATAATTGTTAGCATTCCCACGCAAGAACGATAACATTATGGTGAAGACCGTAGGGGCGTATTGCATACGCCCTTATAAAATAAGCTCTATAACATTGGACTTTCGATGTTGGGTGTATGCAATTTGCCCCTACGGTGTTTTTTTATCGTTTACCACGCCGATAAGAAACTTGTGTAGATACCTATGCTTATCAAACAGGAGGCTTTAAGAAGAATTGCCTATGTGAAAAAACCTAATGTCGTCGCACGAAATGATAGCTAATGTCTTAGACGTGGCGATTATTTCGTTTTTCTAAAAAGTGTTGCTCAAGCTTCTTGAAGTAAATATGAATGCCAACAAGAAAGCCGCCGGCTATTGGTAAAGCTAGATACCAATGTTCTTTAGCTATAGCTAATAAACCTAAAATTTCATCACCATAAATATAGGCAGGCGTTATGGTAATAGCTGCCCATGCCCATGCACTCAATAGATTGATTATTGCGAACTTTTTAGCGGAGTATTTGGTTATGCCTATCGACATTGGGATGACGGTGCGTAAACCGTACATATAACGTTGTAAGAAAATAATGGGCCAGCCGTGTTTTTTCAATAATAAATGAGCAATAGCAAATTTACGACGCTGATTATGGAGTTTGCGTTGAATCATGCCTTTATTCATTCGACCTATATAGAAATATATTTGATCGCCGGTAAAGCCACCTAAGCCTGCTATAAAAACGGTTAAGAAATATTTCATGTCGCCAGTATGAGCCATAATGCCGCCCATAATTAAGCCCATTTCACCTTCTATGATGCTCCATAGAAATAAAATAACGTAACCGTACTCTTTGAGCCAGCCGATGAATAGATCTTCCATAAATAATTAGTTCCGCTGAGGGGATGCTTTTATTGCAACTAACAAATTGCAGATGAATAACAAAAAACTCATATTAACATAACATCGATCAGAGAAGAGCATGTAAGTTATTGCCATGCTCTTCTAGGAAACATTTATTTCATTGCTTCAACAATAGCATTACCCATTTCGATAGTGCCACAGGTTGATTCTGGATTGATGTCTTTAGTTACGAATATCCCTTCATTGACAACTTTGTCAACAGCCGTTTTGATTTTAGCGGCTGCCGCTGTTTCACCTAGATAATCTAGCATCATAATGCCAGCCATAATAACGGCTAGAGGATTAGCTAAATTCTTTCCAGCAATATCAGGGGCACTGCCGTGTACTGCTTCAAATAAGGCTGCGTCTGCACCGATATTTGCACCAGGAATTAGACCTAAGCCACCTACTAAACCAGCAGTCAAGTCAGATAAAATATCGCCGAACATATTGGTACAAACGATGACGTCAAATTGTTGAGGATTCATTACCATGTGCATACAGGCGGCATCAATGATTTTCTCATCAAATTGAATGTCAGGATAACGCGCAGCCGTTTCTCTGGCGATATCGAGAAATAAACCTTGAGTATATTTTAAGATATTGGCTTTATGACAAACTGTGACTTTCTTGCGACCATTGTCTCTAGCATATTTGAAGGCATAATCAATAATGCGTTCTGATGCACTGCGAGTAACGACGGCTAAACTTTCAGCAATATCTTTTTTAGGGGTTAGATAATGTTCAAGTCCTGCATATAAGCCTTCGGTGTTTTCGCGGACGATAACAATATCGACATCATCAAAGCGTGTTTTGATGCCAGGCCAGGTCTTCGCAGGACGAACATTAGCATATAGTTCATATTGCTGGCGTAAAGCGACGTTAATGCTTCTAAAGCCTGTACCGACTACCGTAGTTAATGGCCCTTTGAAGGCTAATCGAGTTTGATCGAATGACGCTAAGGTTTCATCAGGAAGTGGCGTGCCGAACTTTTCAAAAGCAGCTAAACCTGCATAAGCTTCTTCCCATTGAATATTTGCACCTGACGCATTAATAACTTTTACGGCTTCATCCATAATGGAAGGGCCAATACCATCCCCTTTTATCAATGTGACTTTGTGCATGACTATCTCCGAAGTGGAATTGATGAATTCGCTAAATAGCAAATATAAAGCAAACTAGATGAACAGATTAGGTTGAACGGTTTCTATGCTGCCGTAAAAACCTAATCTGATTACAGTATAAATAAAAGTTGATTATTGTGAAATTATTTCGAACGTTTAGCGGCTGCAATGCGCATACGTAGGGCATTTAGCTTGATAAAACCTTCGGCATCTTTTTGATTGTAAGCACCACCATCATCTTCAAAGGTAGCAATACTTTCATCAAATAAACTGTCGGTGCTTGATTCTCTTCCAACAACAATGACGTTACCTTTATAAAGTTTAAGTCTAACTTTACCATTTACATGAAGCTGAGACTCATCAATCATGGTTTGTAGTAAAGTGCGTTCAGGGCTCCACCAGTAACCGTTATAAATTAAAGAAGCATAACGTGGCATTAATTCATCTTTTAAATGCGCAACTTCACGATCTAAGGTTAATGATTCAATAGCGCGATGCGCTTTTAACATCACAGTTCCGGCTGGGGTTTCATAACAACCACGAGACTTCATACCCACGTAACGGTTTTCAACTAAATCTAAACGACCAATACCATTAGCGCCAGCAATTTTATTAAGTTGTTCTAACACGGTAGCCGGTGAGCAAGCTACGTCATCAATAGCAACAATGTCGCCTTGTTGGTAAGTTAATTCAATATAAGTGGCTACATCGGGGGCTGCTTCAGGAGAAACAGTCCAACGCCACATATCTTCTTCAGGTTCAGTCCAAGGGTTTTCTAAAATGCGACCCTCATAAGAAATATGCAGTAAATTAGCATCCATAGAATAAGGAGAGGTTTTACCTTTTTTCATTTCAACAGAAATGCCATGCTTTTCAGCATAATCCAGTAACTTTTGACGAGAATTTAAATCCCATTCACGCCAAGGTGCTATCACTTGAATGTCAGGACGTAAAGCATAAGCACCTAATTCAAAACGAACTTGATCGTTACCTTTACCAGTAGCGCCATGAGAAATAGCCGATGCATTTGTTTCATTAGCGATTTCAATTAAACGCTTAGCAATTAAAGGGCGTGCAATAGAAGTGCCTAATAAGTATTCGCCTTCATAAACGGTATTGGCGCGAAACATGGGGAATACATAATCACGTGCAAAGTCTTCACGTAAATCTTCAATATAGATGTCTTTGATGCCCGCCGCTTTGGCTTTAGCGCGAGCAGGCTCAACTTCTTCGCCTTGACCTAAATCTGCTGTAAAGGTAACGACTTCACAGTCATAAACATCTTGTAACCATTTTAGAATAACAGAAGTATCTAAACCTCCAGAATAAGCCAAAACTACTTTATTTATTTTCGACATAACATCCATCTACTTTGAGTGAAAAATTGCGTAGATTATACCCGAAAATGGCAGGTTGAGAGTAGAGATCTGTGATGTGATAGGTCTTCGTGTAATGATATTTGTTTGTGTTGTTATCATCTTGCTTACACGTATGAATATTTGAATCGTTGCCGTTTCGGCATAGGTATCTACACAAATGATTGTTAGCATTCCCACGCAAGAGCAATAACATTGTGGTGAAGATCGTAGGGGCGTATTGCATACGCCCTTATAAAATAAGCCCATATAAAATGGGTTCAATAAACGGGCGTATGCAATAGAGACTGTGAAAGTATTCTGACTTTAGCTTCCCCCTTTGTAAAAGGGGGATCGAGGGGGATTTTATTAAGTCAATAGGTTATTGATATTCAATAATAATTTTTTAATAGATCAAATCTCCCCTAACCCCTCTTTGCTAAAGAGGGGGAATAAAAAGAATACTTTCACAGTCTCAATACGCCCCTACGGTGTTTTTTATCGTTTTCACGCCGATAAGAAACTTGTGTAGATACCTATGGCTAAAGAGGGGAAATAAAAATAATAATTTTACAGTCTCTTTACGGTATTCCGCTCAATCAACTGAACTAAGGTCGCGCCAAATCACCTGAATAATATCTTCATCTTCTAATTTTATAGCGGTTAGTCTTGCTTCAACCAGCACTTCAGAACCATCCGCACGTAGATGTAACCATTCAAAACTTTGGGAGCCTGTTTTTTGAGTGGCTTCGTTAATAATCTTGGCTTTATCATCAGAACGCTGACCATCTGGTTGTAAGGCCGGTGAAATATCACTAGGCAGTTTATTCAATAAACTCTCTTTGTAGGGGTGGCCAAGAAACCTAACGGCAGCGGTATTGCAATCAACAATACGACCTTGCTTAATTACTAACATAGGATCGGACATCTTATCAAATAGCAGGTGATAATTACGGTCACTTTTTGGTGCTTTTAGCCATGCGTTATAAGGCCGCCACATATTGAGCCATTCTAGGACGCTAGAAGCTGTCATGGGTTTTGCAATGGCATAGCCTTGAGCGAGTTCACAACCAAATCCCAATAAAATCTTACCCTGTTCGAGGCTTTCAACGCCTTCAGCAATCACTTGTTTGCGCATATCAGTTGCCAATTGAGTGATGTGGCTGACCAACTTAAAGTCTTCGGCAGAATCAGCGATACCTTTTATAAAGCTACGATCAATTTTTAAATTTTTAACAGGTAATTCTTTTAAATGCATGATAGATGAATAGCCAGTGCCAAAATCATCTAAAGAAAAATCCACGCCTATTGCTTTGCATTGTAAAATTACCTCTTTGATTTTGATGGGGTTATCAACAACGATGGTTTCTATAATTTCAAGCACTAAACTACCCGGTTTAAAGTGGGCTAGTTTGTTGATTTCCATTTTTAAATCTTCAACAAAATTTGCTTGCATAAGCTGTCTAGCATCGACATTAACACTTAAAGTGAAACTCATTTCCTGTTTATGCCACTCAGCTAATTGCTTCAAGGCGGTTTTGATAACCCAATTTCCTAATTTAATACCTAAAGGATTATTCTGCACTAAAGGCATAAATCTCGAAGGCCTTAATATCCCCGCCTTATTTTTATTCCAGCGAATTAATGCCTCAAATCCTAATACTTTGCAGGTGCGCATATTAACTATGGGCTGATAGTAGAGTTCAAACTCCTCACGAATTAATCCTAAATTGATGGCTTCAATGGCATTATTACGGGTGACAATCACTTGATCTTGATCAGCTTCAAACAAGTGAAAGCTATTTTTACCAGATTTCTTAGCGACATACATCGCTTGATCTGCTTGAGTCACCAGTGTCTCAGGCTCAATATCACAAGATTCTTTATCACTTGGATATAGCGTTCCCCCAATACTCGCTGAGACACTTAATCTAAGTCCTCTAAGCACTATCTCAGCACAGCAAGCTTTAAGTATTTTAGGAGTCGTGGCATCAAGATCTTGTAGATGTGATAATTCATCTAAAATGATGACAAACTCATCACCGCCTAAGCGGGCGATGGTGTCAGTATCACGAAGAGCCGATTTCATTTTTTGGCTAATCGCCACTAAAAATTCGTCGCCCACATCATGGCCATAATGATCATTAATGCCTTTAAAGCCATCCAAATCAACAAATAACACCGCAATAAAACCACCTCGGCGTTTAACTTGGCTCATGGCATGATTTAATCTATCTAGGAGTAGTGATCGATTGGCCAAGCCCGTTAAATTATCGTAATAAGCTAATTTTTCTAAGTGTTGACGTTTTTTAACCGTAGAAGTCACATCACTCGCAACGGCTACATATCGCTGAGGATTGCCTCGATCATCATAAATAGTCGATATACTGGTCATAAATGTTACGAAGTCACCAGATTTGTGTCGATTAGTTAATTCGCCTCGCCAGTGACCTTGATCAATAATCTGTTGCCACATTTTGGCGTAGAAATCTTTTTTGTGCTTGCCTGATTTAAGGATGCGCACATCTCGACCAATAGCCTGTTCTTTTTTATAACCCGTCACATCACAAAAACACTGATTACAATCTAAAATAATGCCTTTAAGATTGGTGGTATAGATCATTTCATTAGCAACATTTAATGGTGACATAGCCAAAATTTTTGTTGCGGCTTTAGAGTTTCTAAGCTCGGTAATATCAACACAGGATCCAACATAACCGTGAAATTCGTCTGATTCAGAGTACTGCGGTACACCTTCTGCATTCATCCAGCGATATTCACCATCAGCTCGGCGCAAGCGAAATTCGGTTCTAAACGGCAAGTGTTTATCAAAGCTCGTATTGTAGACTTCCATTAAAGGCTTAAGATCTTCTGGGTGCACGCAATCAGTCCAGCCATAACCCATTGCTTGCTCTAGACTTAGGCCAGTAAATTCTAACCAAGTGTTATTAAACCAGTAACGAAGTTTGTTAGTGTCAGACATCCAAGTCAAAACAGGGGTTTCATTGGCTAAGAATTTAAAGCGATTTTCAGACGCGATTAATTCTGTCTCTAGACGCTTACGCTTTTTAATTTCAATCTTTAATCGATACGTCCAATAGCTAAATAACGCCGTAATAAAAGCCATTAGAATATCGAAACTTATTAAGACCTTGGTTTTATTGTAGCCAGGTTCTACTTGCAAGCTAAACCAATGGTGGGGGATATCATCAATTTCAGTCTGATTAATAGTCAAACTGGCTTTATTCATAATTGATGACAGTTCAGGAAGTTGCTTACTAATCGCGATAGCACGGTTACTACGATAATCTGTTTGTCCTGAAATTTTTAAATCGGATAGACCTTCCTTTTTAAGCCAGTAGTTAGTGGTGGCAATGTCGCCGACATAGGCATCCGCTTGACCTGTTTCAACTAGCCATAAGCCTGAAAGGGCGTCATTAGCCTCAAGCAAATTTATAGAAGGATAATCGCGCTTTAGCCAGTCTTGTATGACATAAGTTTTTTCAACCGCGACCACTTTATCTTTTAATTGCTCTAGGTTATTTACAAGATGCTTGTCTGTATCGACTATAACATTGGGTGAGTTTACATAGGGTTTAAGGAAGTTTAGGTATTTTGTGCGCTCTTCGCTGATGACCACGCCGGCTAGCATATCTACTTCTCCACGTTTAGCCATGTCTAAAATGTCTGCTAGACTAGCACCAGGCTTAACAATGCTAAAATGAAACCCGAATTTTTGTTCAAGTAGCTTTAAATAATCAGCCGCCATGCCAATAAACTGTCCTTGCTCATCGACCCAATCATAAGGTTGTTTGTTAGGGTTAACCCCCACTCTGATTAAAGGATGCTCTGCTAACCAGCGCTGTTCTGATTCGGTTAAGTCTAGGTGAGTGACTATTTCAAGTGCTGGTTTATTGGTCGTTGTACCCGTGGGCGTTGCGGTGGATTCAGCGTGAGTGACTAATGAAAAACTACTGAATAAAAATACAAATAGCAGTTTCGTCACAAAATGCTTAGGGATTAATACCTTACTAGAAAATGGGAGGGGAGGGCGAATCACAATGCTGTCTCGTGGAGACAGAAGATTTGCTTGCTTGCTTGCTTGCTTGCTTGCTTGCTTGCTTGCTTGCTTGCTTGCTTGCTTGCTTGCTTGCTTGCTTGCTTGCTTGCTTGCTTAATATTGTAATATTCATTATGGAAAAATGCTAAATTATTTTAGCTGAATTATCTCAAAAAAATAATGGAATAAATTTACAATTAGAGGCATTAATTAGCTTTTATTCGATATTTTATAGTTTTAGAGATTATGTTTCAGAGATAGTGGTTTTATAAATACGTAGTTGTAGGTTGGAGTAAGCGATAACGAACCCTAACGACACGCTCGTTATTTAAATCAAAACTCACGAGTTTGGTTGGTATATCGTTCCCATGCAGAACGTAGGAACGATGTACAGTTAAACCTTTGTAGGCCGGAATAAGGCCATCCAAGCGCAGCGCCGGGTGGCGTTTCCGGCACAGGAGCCTTGCAAATGCCGGAAACACTTTACTCGCTTATGCTCCTAAAGTCTTATTCCGGCCTAAAGCTGAGTTTTATAATGCTATGACCTATAAAGTCTGGTTGTTAGCTTAATATCAAAGTAGTCATGTTTATAGTCATTTGATAGGTTCTTGCTAGAAGAATATTGTTATAAAGATTAAGTCTAGCCTTACTCACTGTAAACGTGTACTGATGCGTTCGGTTTTACAGCCTATTCGTCGTATTTGTTTCCATATCCGGTTGGATTGTCTTCCTACTCGCCGTACTTGAACACCAATCGGGTCAACTCGGCTTCTTATTGCCCCAGTTGCAGGTAAAACACAGCAACTCGGAGGACAAAGTGCGGGAGTTGCAAGCAAAGTTGACGCTATAACGGCTCGATAAGGCTGGCTAGGGCGTTAAGTTGACTGAATCGGTGAGCAAATCCAACGAATCGATGAACGAACAGTCTGTATAGGGCGACAAAGTGCCTGACTTGTTGTTTTGTCGGGGGTAGGTAGAGAGGGCATCCTGCCCTCCTAGCAACGCGCGGCATCCATGCCGCGCCCCTAAGGGCTAATCCCAACAAAACCTGCGGTGCTCGGCGCGGCAAACGAAAGCTAAAAGACTTGACTGCGTAACATCAGATATTAAGCTATAAAAAAGGGTGAATAAATCGACTATTTATTCACCCTTTATAATAAGCAATCTAGTGGTTTAGATTATCTAGGTAGTTCTGAAGAACCCATCAAAAACTCATCGACGGCTTTCGCTGCTTGGCGGCCTTCGCGTATTGCCCAGACCACTAATGATTGGCCTCGACGACCATCACCTGCTGCGAATACTTTGTTAACGCTAGTGCTGTATTGTTTTTCGGTGGCTTTAATTTGACCACGTCCATCTAATTCAACACCTAATTGTTTTAACAAGCCTTCATGTACAGGATGTACAAAGCCCATCGCCAGTAGAACTAAGTCAGCATCTAAAGTAAAGGCGCTGCCTTCTTTATCCGACATTTTCCATTGACCACCTTCTTGTTTCCATTCGACTTCTACGGCATTCAAATGAGTAATCACGCCATCTTTGCCAGTTACGCTTTGAGTATTTGCACTCCAGTAACGATGCTTGATACCTTCATCGTGTGAGGTGGTGGTGCGTAACTTGTTAGGCCAGTTTGGCCAGGTTGTTAATTTGTTTTCTTTTTCAGGTGGTTTAGGCAAAATTTCCAATTGTACAACTGACAATGCGCCTTGGCGTATTGAGGTACCTATGCAATCAGAGCCTGTATCACCACCACCTATGACGACAACATGTTTTCCTTCTGCAGAGATAGCCACGTCTTCTGGGATAGTATCTCCTGCATTACGTTTGTTTTGTTGACGTAAGAAATCCATCGCAAAATGCACGCCTTCGAAATCATTACGTCCAGCGACTTCTAGGTCGCGGGGTTTTTCTGAACCAACGGCCAATACCACTGCATCGAATTCATCGAGTATTTTTTGTACTGGAATATCGGTACCGATGTTGCTGTTAGGTCTAAAGCGCACACCTTCCGCTTGCATTTGTGCAATTCGGCGGTCGATGTGAGATTTTTCCATTTTGAAGTCAGGAATACCATAACGCAACAAGCCGCCGATACGGTCATTTTTTTCATAAACCACTACATCATGTCCGGCACGCGCTAATTGTTGCGCACAGGCCATGCCTGCTGGGCCTGAGCCTATAACGGCTACGCGTTTACCTGAGCGTTGTGCAGGAATTAATGGCTTTACCCAACCCATTTCCCAGCCTTTGTCGATAATAGCTCGCTCTATGGATTTAATGGTGACCGGCTGATCTGTTAAATTCAAGGTACAAGCTGCTTCACAAGGTGCTGGGCAGATACTTCCAGTAAATTCTGGAAAGTTATTAGTGCTATGTAATACCGCTAAGGCTTCTTGCCAGTTGCCGTGAAATACGCCGTCGTTCCATTCAGGAATGATGTTGTTAACAGGACAACCTTGATGACAAAAAGGAATGCCGCAATCCATGCAGCGTGAGCCTTGCTCTGCCATTTTTTCATCGCTAGGTGCGATGGTAAATTCTCGATAATGTTTAATGCGATCACTCGGTGCTTCATAGCTCCGTTCAGTGCGTGCAAGTTCCATAAAACCAGTGGGTTTGCCCATTTTAAATACCTTCTTTAAATAAACGGTTACGCAGTTAGGGAGGCTTGTTCTGCTTGAATTTGTTTGAGTGCTGCACGGTAATCAACCGGCATTACTTTAACAAATAGCGGCAAATAATGCTGCCAATGATCCAATATGTATTGGGCTCTTGGGCTACCAGTATAGCGTTTATGATTTTGAATCATATGTTTTAGGCGTTGAGCATCATGACGAGTCATGTCTGACATTAAATGCACGCGACCATGAGTTTCTAAATCCCCACCTTGATGAGCGATAAGTTCAAGGGTATCGTCTTCTTCTGGTATAGGTTCTAGCTCAACCATAGATAGATTGCACAATTGATCAAAGCTACGTGATTCATCCAATACATAGGCGATACCGCCTGACATACCGGCTGCAAAATTACGTCCAGTTTTACCCAATACGACAACAACACCGCCGGTCATGTATTCGCAACCGTGGTCACCTACGCCTTCAACAACTGCGAGGGCACCTGAGTTACGCACTGCAAAGCGTTCACCGGCAACACCGTTAAAATAACATTCGCCACTGATAGCACCGTATAAAACAGTGTTACCTACGATGATATTTTCAGATGGGTCAATAGGACAGTCTTTAGGTGGATAAATAGCGATACGACCACCACTCATGCCTTTGCCAACGTAGTCGTTGCCTTCGCCTTCAAGTTCGATGCTAATACCTTGCGCCAAGAATGCACCAAAGCTTTGACCAGCAATGCCGGTTGCTTTAATAGCGATAGTGTCTTCAGGTAAGCCTTTGTGGCCATAACGTTTAGCCACTTGGCCCGATAACATGGCGCCGATAGTGCGGTTAACATTACGAACATGGGTGTTGATTTGAACAGCCTGACCCTTTTCTAAGGCAGGTTGAGCTTCGGCAATTAAGCTATGATCTAATGCTTGGTCTAAGCCATGATCTTGAGTTTCACAATGATAAACCGCTTCGTTGACCTCAGTTTCTGGTCTATAGAAGATTCGACTAAAGTCTAAGCCATCAGTTTTCCAATGTGATAAGGCGCGTTGCATATCGAGCTTATCAGAACGACCGACCATCTCATTAATAGTACGGAAGCCTAATTTTGCCATCCAGCGTCTGACATCTTCAGCAACCATGAAGAAATAATTGACGACGTGTTCAGGTTGGCCAGTAAAGCGTTTGCGCAATTCTGGGTCTTGAGTAGCAACACCTACAGGGCAGGTATTTAAATGACATTTACGCATCATTAAACAGCCTGAAACGATCAAAGGAGCCGTAGCAAAACCAAACTCATCTGCACCTAATAAAGCACCAATCACTACGTCGCGACCTGTACGCAAGCCACCATCAACTTGCACAGCAATACGGCTACGGAGTTTATTAAGCACTAAGGTTTGATGTGTTTCAGCCAAACCAATTTCCCAAGGTAAGCCCGCATGTTTGATTGAGGTCATGGGGCTAGCACCAGTACCACCGTCATAACCAGAGATAGTGACATGATCAGCATGAGACTTAGAAACACCTGCAGCAACTGTACCTACACCCACTTCAGAAACCAATTTAACACTGATGCGTGCTTCTGGGTTGACGTTTTTCAAATCGTGAATTAGCTGGGCTAAATCTTCAATTGAATAAATATCATGATGCGGTGGTGGCGAAATTAAGCCAACGCCCTGAGTTGAATGACGTACTTTAGCAATGACCGCATCGACTTTATGACCTGGTAATTGACCGCCTTCGCCTGGTTTTGCGCCTTGTGATATTTTGATTTGTATATCATCAGCGTTGACCAAATACTCAGTGGTTACACCGAAGCGACCCGAAGCGACTTGTTTGATCGCTGAGCGCATTGAATCGCCATTAGGTAAAGTTTGGAAACGCTCAGGAAGTTCGCCGCCTTCACCGGTATTTGATTTACCTCCGATACGATTCATGGCGATAGCTAGATTGGTATGCGCTTCATAAGAAATTGAGCCGAAAGACATCGCGCCCGTAACAAAACGTTTAACAATATTGGCTGCCGATTCAACTTCTTCTAAAGGAACTGGATCTGCATCTTCTTTGAAAGACATCAGGCCACGTAGCGTTAGTAATGATTCGTTTTGCTCGTCAATTAATCGGCAAAAATCAGCATATAGATCAGGGCTATTGGTACGTGTTGCATGTTGCAAAGTACTGATAGTTGCTGGTGTCCAAGTATGCGCTTCGCCGCGTATACGATAAGCATATTCACCACCGATATCTAAAGCATTGCGATATAAGGGCGCGTTACCAAAAGCAAGGCGATGACGGCGAACAGTTTCTTCACTGATCTCAGTTAAACCTGCACCTTCAGTTGTGCTGGTAGTGCCGGTGAAATAACGATCTAAGAAAGGCTCAGATAAACCAATGGCGTTGAATATTTGTGCGCCACAATAAGATTGATAAGTAGAAATGCCCATTTTTGACATAACTTTTAGCAAGCCTTTAGAAACCGCCTTAACATAGCGTTTTTGAGCTTCATATTCGCTTAAGTCGGCGATGTCAGCACATAGTCCGCTGAGTGTATCCAGTGCTAAATAAGGATTAATCGCTTCTGCGCCATAAGCCGCTAATAAAGCAAAGTGATGTACTTCGCGAGCTTCACCTGTTTCTATGACTAAACCAACTTTAGTTCTTAAGCCTTCTAAGGTTAAGTAATGATGTACAGCTGATGTAGCCAATAAAGCTGGGATAGCAACATGAGCAGCATCTAGGTCTCGATCAGAAAGTGCCAAAATGTTATTGCCATCAAGCACGGCTTGTTTAGCAGCTAAACAAAGTTTGTCTAGTGCGCCTTCCATGCCCTGACTGCCTAAGTCAGATGGATAGCATAGCGTTAACGTTTTAGTCTTAAAGACACCACCTGTACGTGCTTCAATGCGACGAATTTTTTCTAAATCTTGATTGGTCAGAATAGGTTGGTCAACTTCAAGGCGCATGTGAGTGCCGCCTTCATCTAGACCTAGTAAGTTAGGGCGTGGGCCAATTAATGAAACCAGTGACATTACTAATTCTTCACGAATAGGATCTATCGCTGGATTAGTAACTTGGGCGAAACCTTGTTTGAAATAATCATATAGCATGCGAGGTCGTTGCGATAAAACAGCAAGTGCCGCATCGATACCCATAGAACTGATAGCTTCTTGGCCAGTCAGTGCCATCGGTTTTAGGATGAACTCAATATCTTCGCGTGTATAACCAAAAGCTTGTTGTCTGTCCATCAAAGTATTGGCATCGGGTGCCATCGCTGAGACTTCTGCAGGTAGTTTTGATAATAAGATTTGAGTCTTGTCTAGCCAGTCTGAATAAGGATGTAAGTGGGCTAATTCAGCTTTCAGCTCGGCATCATCAATGATACGTCCTTGCTGTGTATCAATCATCAACATTTTGCCGGGTTGTAAGCGCCATTTTTTGATGATTTTATGCTGAGGTATTTCGAGCACGCCCATTTCTGATGCCATGATAACGAAATCGTCATCTGTGACTAAGTAACGAGCAGGGCGTAGACCATTACGATCCAAGGTGGCGCCAATTTGGCGGCCATCGGTGAAAGCAATCGCTGCTGGGCCGTCCCATGGTTCCATTAGGGCGGCGTTGTATTCATAAAAGGCACGTAGTTTTTCATCCATTAACACGTTGCCTGCCCAAGCTTCAGGAATGAGCAACATCATGGCATGAGCCAGCGTATAGCCGCCAGCGACTAACAGTTCTAAAGCATTGTCGAAACAAGCTGAATCAGATTGGCCTTCGGCAATCAGTGGCCATAATTTGTGTACATCTTCGCCTAAAACTTTAGAGGCGATGGAGTGACGGCGTGCAGCCATGCCGTTGACATTGCCACGTAAAGTATTAATTTCACCATTATGCGCAATCATGCGGAAAGGGTGAGCTCTATCCCAAGTGGGGAAGGTATTGGTAGAAAAGCGCTGATGAACTAAAGCCATTGAGCTATCAAGGCGTTCATCAAGTAGATCAGGGTAGTATGAGCCTACTTGGTTCGCTAATAACATGCCCTTGTAGACTAAAGTGCGTGAAGATAACGAGGGTATATAGAAAGAATGGCCATGATCAAGGTTTAAATCACGGACAGCATTTTCAACTTGTTTACGAATAACAAATAGTTTACGTTCGAAGGCGTCTTGGTCGGCGCAGTCTTCACCGAAGCCGATGAAAATTTGTTTAATATTGGGTTCAACTTGCTTGGCTGTTTCACCTAGGCCGTCATTGTTTACCGGTACGTCGCGCCATCCGAGTAAGACAGCTTTTTCTTGTTTGATAATGTCGGTAAGTAGGGTGATACAAGTGTCGCGATTTGATGCATCACTTGGTAAAAAAACCATGCCTACTGCATAGTTGCCTTCAAGAGGTAGTGTTAAGTTTTGCTTTGCGCATTCAGCACGTAGAAAAGTGTCAGGCATTTGTATCAATATGCCCGCGCCATCACCCGCGAAGGGATCAGCACCCACTGCGCCCCGATGGGTCAGGTTTTTTAGTAGTTCTAAGCCTTGACTAACTATCTCGTGGCTTTTATGGCCCTTGATGTGAACAATGAAACCCACGCCACATGCGTCATGTTCATGGCGCGGATCATATAAACCTTGTCTGGTTGGTAGCATACTTTGACTCATAGTCACCTCTGAAAGAATATTACAAAAGGGTAGTTGATCCCTTTAAAACCCTAGTTTTACTCGCACGTTGATGCTGTCTTTTAAAGCCGCAACGGAGCAAAACCGCTAAATTATACGGATGCTAGATAAGTCTGTCACGCAGTCTTTTATTTTATAAGTCAAACAACTTATGTATTTATAACAAATGGTAAGGTGATAATGAATTTAGATTAAATTATTGCTTTAGACGCCTTAATAATAGGTGAAATTAAAGTCTTTTAATAGAGTTTGTTGCTAAGTTTTTGAATATTCTGTTTTTTTAGGTGAATTTAGGTGAATTTATAAGAATATATTGATGGTAAGAGGCAATTAAATTGGCGATGTTATTTGATTAGCTAGATGTGATTGATTTATAAAAGTAAGGTAATATGGTGTTCTATTACATTACTTAAGTGTCTATGAGTCTTATGCAGATTAAACGTCAATTAATGTGTCTATTATTGGGCATGTCTTTTCTTTGTAACACCGCTTTTAGTAGTGAGTTTGATCAACAAAGACAAGATTTTTTATTGGCAGAAAAGATGTTAGCTCAAGGTAAAAACGCAGAGTTTTTGAGTTTAAGTAGCCAATTAATTAATTATCCGCTTTATCCTTATTTGCAATATCAGTGGTTAAAGACCGATTTATCCCAAACTGAGCGTATTAAGGATTTCCTAGTCAATCATAAAGACACGCGTTATGCGGGGTTGCTTAGAAGTCAGTGGCTGAGCTATTTGGCTGATAATCAGCGCTGGGAAGAATTTGTTCAATTCTATCAAACGGCTGATAGCGTTGCTCATGAGTGCCAGTATTATTGGGCAAGTTATAAATTAGGTCATCGGCAGCAGCCTTTGGCTGAGGCCATACGCTTCTGGTTTACAGGCGATAGTTTAGTAAATGAATGTAATGATTTGATGTCGTTGTTGCTGTTGTCGCCTTTATTAACGCCTGAATTAATTTGGCAGCGCTTTGAGTTGGCATTAAAAAATAACAATAAACCCTTGATCAATTCTTTAAAATATTTGCTGGATGATCCTAATCGGAAGGCCGCTGATTTATGGTTACAAATACATAAAAAACCAATAATGATCCAATATGATCAATTTGTAATTGATAGTGATTTGAAGGCGCGTATTTTTATTGATGGTCTGCAAAAATTGTCCCAGTCAGATTTAGAATCAGCAATAACGGTTTGGGATAATAAGAAACAACTAGGTCACTTTAATAATCGACACGTTCAACAAATTGAAAAGATCTTAGGGCTTACTTTGGCTCATGCGCGAGACGACAGAGCTTATGTTCACTTGAGTCAAGTATCTGAGCCCGATGCAGAAGTTAGAGAGTGGAAAGTTCGCTCAGCTTTATTTGCAATGAATTGGCAGCAAGTTAATGAGGCTTTGACTGGTTTAAGCGCTGAAGAAAAACAAAAGCCCCAATGGCAGTATTGGCAAGCAAGAACTTTGATAGAAATCGGTGATGTACAGCAAGGACAATTTTTATACCAAACATTGTCTAATGACAGAAGTTTTTATGGGTTTATGGCTGCGGACATTCTTAATAATGCTTATGTGTTTTCAGATCATCCCGTAAATTTGCAAGAAAATGAATTGACAGCCTTAGCTGAGCAAGTTGATTTCAGAGTGGCTCATGAATTTATTGAATTAAAGCGTGATTCTGAAGCGAAACGACAGTGGTGGTTTGCAATCAATAAATTATCTAAAACTCAGCTTAAGGTCTCTGCTAAATTAGCGCAGCAATGGCAATGGGATCAAGTAGCCATTATGACCTTAGTTAAAGCTGATTATTGGGATGATTTGGTTTTACGTTTTCCGCTTCAATACGCTAATCAAATTCAAAATACTGCCTATTATATGGATCTTGAGCCTGCGATTATTTTTGGCTTAATTCGCCAAGAAAGTATGCTTGATCCAAAGGCAATGTCTGCGGTTGGGGCGCGTGGCTTAATGCAGATTATGCCAGAAACGGGAAAGGAAATAGCGGGTCAACTCAATGCGCCTTGGCAATCTGCTGATAGTTTGTTTGTGCCTGAAGTTAATATTAGGTTTGGCGCTTTTTATTTTAAGCATTTATTGAAGCAATTTAATGGACATTTTGCTTTAGCAACAGCAGCTTATAATGCAGGACCTGGTCGAGTCACTAAGTGGTTGTCTAATGATAGACTATTACCGACTGATGTTTGGATAGAAACTATACCCTTTAAAGAAACAAGGAAATATGTCAGTTCGGTACTTGCATACACCATTATTTATCAAGAGCGACTGCAAGGTAAGGCATTAAAATTGCGTGAATTGTTGCCAGAAGTACCTCAGCATTAAAAATTGAGCTGATTTTTTTGAGTGACTGTTAGATAATATGGCTTTACTTTATAAGAATAATTAAAAGGTACACACAGGGTATGGAAAAACAGCATAGTTTTACGCGCGAAGAATTATTAATGTCCGGTCGGGGAGAGTTATACGGACCTAATAATGCGCAATTACCATTACCTAATATGCTGATGATGGATCGTATCACTTATATGTCTGATGAAGGCGGCACTTATGGTAAGGGTGAAATTGTTGCTGAATTAGATATTACTCCAGATTTATGGTTTTTTGCTTGTCATTTTCAAGGTGATCCAGTTATGCCGGGTTGTTTAGGGCTTGATGCTATGTGGCAACTGGTCGGTTTTTATTTATGCTGGATGGGTGGTCCTGGCAAAGGACGAGCATTAGGTGTAGGTGAAGTGAAATTTACCGGACAAGTCTTACCCACTGCAAAAAAAGTCATTTATCGAATTAATTTAAAACGACTCATCATGCGTAAACTAGTGATGGGCATTGCTGACGCGACTATGGAAGTCGATGGCAAAGTTATTTATGAAGCGACTGATTTAAGAGTCGGTTTATTTACTTCTACAGCAGATTTTTAAAAGGTCAACACTAAAATGAGAAGAGTCGTAGTCACCGGTTTAGGTATTGTTTCTAGCATAGGTAATAATCGGAATGAAGTTGTTGATTCCTTGAAGCAAGGTCGATCAGGTATTACATTTGCTAGCGTCTATGAAGAATTGGGTTTTCGTAGCCATGTGCACGGGGCGATTAACATAGATTTAGATTCCCTTATAGATCGTAAAATAAAACGTTTTATGGGTGATGGTGCCGCATTCAATTATGTAGCTATGCAACAAGCGATTGATGATTCTGGTTTATCAGAGGCAGAAATTTCTAATTTTAGAACTGGCTTAGTGATGGGTTCTGGCGGCCCTTCTACCTCAAACTTAGTTGAAGCGGCTGATATCTTACGTTCAAAAGGCGTGAAGAAAGTAGGCCCTTATATGGTGCCTAGAACCATGTCTAGTACCAATACCGCGTGTTTAGCAACACCTTTTAAAATTAAAGGTGTGAACTATTCTATTAGTTCAGCGTGTGCAACCAGTGCTCATTGTATTGGTCATGCCATGGAATTAATTCAAATGGGCAAACAAGATGTCGTGTTTGCCGGTGGTGGTGAAGAAGAACATTGGACCATGTCAGTGTTATTTGATGCTATGGGTGCTTTATCTTCCAAATATAATGATGCGCCTACTACAGCTTCCAGACCTTATGATGAAACGCGTGATGGCTTCGTTATATCTGGTGGCGGTGGTGTATTAGTCATAGAAGAGCTAGAACATGCTAAAGCTCGTGGCGCTAAAATATATGCTGAATTAACGGGTTATGGTGCAACTTCGGATGGTTATGATATGGTGCAACCTTCAGGTGAAGGCGCAATCAGATGTATGCAACAAGCCATGGCCACGGTAGAGGGCAAGATTGATTATATCAACGCTCATGGTACCAGTACCCCAGTCGGTGACACAAAAGAGTTAGAAGCTTTGCGTGCCGTGTTTGGTGAAGGAAACGTACCAAGAGTCAGTTCTACAAAATCATTAACAGGTCATGCTTTAGGTGCAGCCGGTGTTAATGAAGCTATATATTCATTATTAATGATGGAAGAAAACTTCTTGAGTGCTTCAGCAAATATTAGCCAGCTTGATCCAGGTGCTGAAGGCATTCCTATCGTTCGTGAACGTGAAGATAATGTGACCTTAAATACCATCATGTCCAATAGCTTTGGCTTTGGTGGCACAAACGCAACTTTAGTTTTTCAGCGTTATAACGGCTAAAACCGCTCTTATTGAGGCTCATCAACAGATGAGCCTCAATGTCCTTTCTTGCATAACTACTCTATATAATTCTGACCATGTCAGATCTACATCAAAAAGATAAATTCGAGTTTAATAAACTACAAAAACGTTTAAGACATAATGTCGGCGATGCCATTGTCGACTATAACATGATCGAAGACGGTGATAAGGTTATGGTGTGTCTATCAGGCGGTAAAGATTCTTTTACTATGCTAGACGTACTCATGAATCTGCAGAAAACAGCGCCTATCGATTTTGAGTTAATCGCCGTTAATTTGGATCAAAAACAGCCAGGTTTTCCTGAGCATGTATTGCCTGCCTATCTTGAATCATTAGGCGTGCCTTATCATATTATTGAAAAAGATACCTACAGTGTTGTAAAGCGCGTTATACCTGAAGGCAATACTACCTGTGGGCTCTGTTCTCGTTTGCGCCGTGGTACTTTGTACGGTTATGCAGAAGCTAATGGCATTACTAAAATTGCCTTAGGTCATCATCGCGACGATATACTCGAGACTTTCTTCTTAAATATATTTTATGGCGGTAAGCTCAAAGCCATGCCGCCAAAATTATTGAGCGATGATAAAAAGAATATCGTCATTCGGCCTTTAGCCTATATGCGTGAAAAAGATATAGAGCGTTATGCCGCTTTTAGAGATTACCCGATCATTCCCTGTAACTTATGCGGGTCTCAGATTAACTTGCAACGACAAGCGATGAAAGAGATGTTAAATGTTTGGGATAAGCAGTTTCCTGGGCGCTTAGAAACGATTTTTACCAGCTTACAGAATGTTGCGCCTTCACAGTTGGTTGATAGACAATTATTTGATTTCGTAGGCTTAATGCGGGGTGAGTCTGTATCCGAAACGCTAGTTCAAGCACATGCGGGTTTGGATGTATTAGCCATGTAATTTATGCATGAACCATGCTTCCCTTAATGTCCGGCTAACCCTATTACCTGCATCATAACCTTATGACACCCATTCAATATATCAATACACCTGAACAACTCGTTAGCCTATGTGCGCAGATTAGAACCGAGCCTTGGTTAGCCTTGGATACTGAGTTTTTACGCGAAAAGACTTATTATCCTAAGTTTTGTTTGCTACAAATTGCTACGCCTGATTGGGTCGCTTGTATTGATCCTATCGCTCTTGCTGATATGAGTGAGCTTTATGAGGCTTTAGAAAATCCAGCTATCGTTAAAGTTTTTCATTCTTGCCGACAAGATTTAGAGATCTTTCATCAAGCTACCGGTAAATTACCTGGGCCCATTTTTGATACCCAAATAGCAGCACCTTTATTAGGTTTTCAAGATAATCCTGGCTATGCCATGTTGGTGTCTAGCTTATTAAGTATTAATTTAAATAAAGCCCATACCCGAGCTGATTGGAGTAAGCGGCCGTTAACCGAAGCAGAAATAGAATATGCAGCGGATGATGTGATTTATCTGTGTCAGATATATCAAATCATGTTGAAAAAACTAACTGAATTAGGGCGTATCGATTGGTTGAAGCACGATTTTGCAGAATTAACTAACCCTGCGCATTATGTGGTTGATCCAGAAAAAGCCTGGCTTAGAATAAAAGGCAAAAACAAACTGACGGGTAAGCAGTTATCTATCATTCAGACCTTAGCGCAATGGCGAGAAAAAACGGCACAAGCCGAAGATAGACCTAAAAGTTGGTTGTTACGTGATGAGTTATTGTTTGATTTAGCTAAATTACAACCCGAAACGGTCGACGCTTTAGCCAGCGTGCGAGGGATTAATGAGCGTGCCTTGCATCGTTATGGTAAAGAACTTTGTTCATTAATTAGTGCGGCTAAACAGCGCCCGCCTTTACCATTAAATGACAAAGATCGATCGGCCAAGAAGACCCAGCAACAAGAAGCTATTTTAGATATTTTAACGGCCTTGGTGCGTATAAGAGCCGAAGAAAATGCCCTTAATCCGACCATCCTAGCTACTCGTAAAGATTTAGAAGTCTTGATGTTTAATGAAGATGAAGAATGTCCGTTATTGCACGGTTGGCGTTACAGCATGGCTGGTAAAGAATTGTTAGGTCTTTTAAAAGGCGAGTTTCTGTTAGGTATAGAAGACGAACGTTTGGCTATTATTGAAAGCAAATCCTTGTAGGTATAAATGTAGGCCGGAATAAGACCAGCCTAGCGTAGCGCGGGTGGCGTTTCCGGCACAGTCTCGCCTGATTGCCGGAAACGCTTTGCTCGCTTACGCTCGCAAAGCCTTATTCCGGCCTACAGACTGCATCCCTGCGTGTAAGTTGTTGAAGTAGTAGGCCGGAATAAGACCAGCCTAGCGTAGCTAGGGTGGCGTTTCCGGCACAGTCTCGCTTGATTGCCGGAAACGCTTTGCTCACTTACGCTAGCAAAGCTTTGTTCAGACCTACTGCTGCTATACAGGGGGCCTGCCCCACGGTGTTAAACAATGCACTTTCTACCTGCCATTCTTTTAAATCTTCATGAAAGTCATACTCACCGAAAAACCCTCAGTCGCTAGAGACATTGCCCGTTGTCTCAATATTAATCAAAAACGTGACGGTTATTTTGAAGGTAATGGCTATCAAATAACTTGGGCTTTTGGACATTTAGTCGAGCTTAAAGAGCCCGATGAATATTATCCAGAATGGAAACGTTGGTCTTTAGACGCACTGCCGATGATTCCCGAGCCATTCGGTTTAAAAGCACGCGGTGATGAATCTGCGCAAAAACAACTTAATATTATTAAGCGTTTATTTCTGCCTGCCGATGAAATCATCTGTGCAACCGATGCGGGTAGGGAAGGGGAGTTAATCTTTCGCTATATCTTATCGTGGACGGAGTGCTTACAAAAACCCATTAAGCGTTTATGGATTAGCTCTTTAACAGATGAGTCTATTCAAAAGGGTTTTAGTCAATTACAACTGGGTAGTGCCTATGAAGGCCTATACCGTGCCGCAAAATGTCGTAGTGAATCTGATTGGATAGTCGGTTTAAATGCCACACGTTTATATACGCTTAAGTTTGGTCAATATGGAAGTTTGTGGACCATAGGTCGTGTGCAAACACCGGTATTAGCTTTGATAGTACAAAAAGATTTAGAGATAGCGCAGTTTGTCCCTAAAGATTTTTGGGAGTTATATACCCTTTACAGGGCTATTGATTTTCAATACGTCGGTGGACGTTTTGAGCAACAAACTGATGCCGATAGTTTGTTAAAGCAAATTGAAGCGCACCCGTTAGAAATTACTTCGGTTAAAGGTAAACATGAGACGGTGCATCCACCGTTACTCTACGACTTAACCGAATTACAAAAAGACCTGAGTATTCGCTATGGTTTGACAGCCGATCAAACCTTATCCTTAACTCAGCAGTTATACGAAAAAAAGCATGTAACCTATCCACGTACTGATAGTCGCTGTCTAACACAAGATATGAAGCCTGGCATCAAACCTTTGCTCGAGACTTTGCGTCAACATTTTAGTGAGCAGATAGCGCCTTTAAATTTGGAGGCTTTAAACTACAGTAAACGTTGTTTTAATGATGCTAAAGTAACCGATCACCATGCCATCATTCCAACCACTCTGCTAGCAAATCATTTAAGCCCAGATGAAACGAAAGTCTATGAAGCTATTGTTTTAAGATTTATCGCCGCTTTTTATCCGCCTTGCTTAAAACAAATCACCACGGTATTAGCTGCGGTACAGAAAACCAAATTTAAGGCCTCGGGTACAGTGATCGAAGCAGAAGGTTGGCAGGCTTTATATAAAAATAGTGCTGTGAATCAAGCCTCAAAAGTTAATGAACCTAAATTATTGCCAGTTTTTACAGTCGGCGAAACAGGCCCACATGAGCCTCATATAAACCAAGGTAAAACCACTGCGCCTAAGGCCTATAACGAAGCGAGTTTATTAGGCATTATGGAGTCTGCCGGCAAAACCTTTGACGATGAAAAGCTTAAAGAAGCTTTAAAAGACAAAGGTTTGGGTACGCCAGCTACACGCGCTTCTATTATTGAAGGCTTGATCAAGCGTCGTTATATTCAGCGCCAAAAAAAGTTAATCTTATCTACCGAATCAGGTCGACATTTGATAGCCATTATTGCTGATGAGCGTTTAAAGTCAGCAGCAATGACCGGTGAATGGGAAGCTAAGCTGAAAAAAATAGAGCAGAATACTTATGATCCCGATCAGTTTATGGCGGAGATTATCCAGTTTACCCAGCAATTAAATGACGCTTCAGAAAAATCCCTTTATGACCCTAGCCAATTAGGTGCCTGTCCACGTTGCCAGCAGCCGATTATCGAAGGTCGAAAAGCTTATGGTTGTAGTCAATGGAAAAGCGGTTGCCAGTATCTGTTAAATAAGCAGCTTTATGGCGTAAACATTAGTCGTGATATGGCTAGCCAACTCCTACAAATAGGTCGTACTCTAAAGGCTTATCTACTTAAGGTTAATAATGACAGCTTTAATGCACAACTTATTTTGCAGCCTTCAGGAGAACTCATTTATAACAAACTGCAAAATCAAGCAGAACAAAAGCTGACATCAATCCTAGCTGATTGCCCTTTGTGTAACGGTAAAATCATTGAAACCAACAAAGCTTATAGTTGCAGTGAATGGCGCAATGGCTGTAAGTCAGTAATCTGGAAAGTGATTGCCAAGAAAGTTATCACTGAAGAATTAGCGCTTAAATTACTCACTACCGGTGAGACTGGACTGTTAAAAGGATTTAAATCCACTAAAGACACTGAGTTTGATGCTAACTTAAAACTCGTTAATGGCAGGGTCGAAATGGATTTTACTGGCGAAATTCTTTAATATGAAACAACCGATATCTTTGTCTTAAAAAACCTAACCACTATACGTTTGGGTGGTCTTATTCCGGCCTACAAGTGCTTAGCTGTAGGTATTGACGCAAAACAACATAGGGGTGATAGATTCGCCCTTTTCAAACGAACTTAATTTTATAGAGCGTATGCAATGCGCCCCTACGACCAGCACCACAATATTAAAGATATGGCTG
>Ga0214199_1000026_pt1 | contig 35694 bp, 48 predicted proteins | sample TroBogEpilimnion_24_FD_153037 | JGI IMG/M metagenome (GOLD analysis project Ga0214199, IMG submission 153037) | Freshwater microbial communities from Trout Bog Lake, WI - 04OCT2008 epilimnion | ecosystem: Environmental > Aquatic > Freshwater > Lake > Epilimnion/Euphotic zone | place: Trout Bog...
CAGGTATCGGCCGGTATTTCATAACGGCCCGTCTGGCGCAGTGCAGGCAGTACTTCAGCCGTGACCCACTTGCGGAACCTCTTCGCCTCCGGCTTCCGGCTCTTGAACACCAGGGCATACAATCCACTCTCAGAAACTAGCTTAAACTGGTGCGGAATGCCAGCGCGTGGATTACCCCGCTCATTATGCTGGGTAATCGTTTCGTCCTCGTCAAGATCGCGAATCGCACTGGAAGTATCGACCAGGTCCAACACCCGGCACACATCCGCCGCCACAAACCACGGCACCTCATCGCGCAGCATCACCCGCACCGGAGCCTCGTTGAAATCGAACGTCTGGAGGTTCATCACAGCGTTCCCCCTTCCGTCTTTGACACTGCGTCAGCCGGTATGATCGACCAGCTGACTACCATGATGAGTGCCGCAAAGGACGTAATACTGTCCATCGCTCTGTTGAATTCCGTCAACGCACTGATCCAGCTCGCTTCGCTTAAAGCAGCAAAGAAGCGGCCAGCTAAAAAAAGAGCACTACCCAAGATGCTCACAGCAAAAAGGCCAAAAGCCCAAGTCGGCACGCTGAGATAAATCGGCTGTTTCAGTTTCACGCCGCCACCTCCGTGCGCTGAGAGTTATCCGTGGTGCGGAGCGCCCGGCGCTTGCGCACAAATTCACGGGACGCTTCGAGCACCAAAGCCCCCAGCGACTTCCCCTCCTCGCGTGCAGCGTTCACCATCTCCCCGAGTTCGTCGGGCTTCAGATCGTCAGTAATGTTCAGTGTCAGTGTCATGGCGTTATTACATTGGTTAAATAATGTGACCCATTATTTAACCAATGGTTGAATCAGGCAACTGAAAACTTGCACATTGGCTAAAATAATTTAACCAATGGGATGGTTATCACCCCAGAACAGCTCCGCTTCCTTCGTGACCAACGCCGCATGACACGGGAAGAACTCGCCAAAGAACTCGACTGCTCCGCTGGGGCCATTGTTCACTGGGAGGGTGGCAAACGCGAAATCCCCTTCTGGGTCGCCGACAAGATGTTCGCCAAAATGCCCGTGAGCTTCACCATTCAGGAGCTCGCCGAAATGTACGATCTCTGCCGCGAGGAAGCCATGGGCATGAGTGAGCTCATCCAGGAAGCCGTGCGCTCCAAACTCGAACAACGCCGGGCCTCACAAACGCCACCAGCTACGAAGTTTGCCCAGTTCCCCGCACAGCAGCCGTCAAGCCCCGTCGCCGAAGATCCCCGCGACCAACACAAAGCCAAAGACGGCACCAACGACTAGAGCCTCTAAACATCATCGACGCCCGTCAAGCCTTCAAAGCCGCTCAATGAGCGGCTTTTTTCATGCGTAGTCCTCGTCATCGCAAACCGCTAGGTGCACGGGGAAAGCTCCCAGAACTTCTTCGCCTCCGCCGGCGTCGTCTGCCCACGGTAGTGCTTATAAATCAGCTCGGCATTCACATGCCCCATGAGCATCTGCAGGCGCTTCTCGTCGCCATGCAGCGCCAGCCACATCGTGGCAAAGGTGTGCCGCATCGCATCATGCGGCCAGCCATCGAGCAGCTTCACCGCCTTTCGCAGGGCCTTCCACTTGCGGACGAAATTCGTCGGCAGGATTTTCCCTTCACGGCTCGGGCACAGCGCCAGCCAGGCCCGTGCATTCTCAGGCAGATCCACCACACGCCTGGACCTCGACTTCGCCGTGTGGCCACGCACCCAGACCACGTCCTCACGCACCGCATCCCACGTCAGCTCTCCTAGCTCACGCTCCGGCCGCAAGCCACAGAACAGCCCCAGGGCCGCCACTGCCAGGCAATCCCGAAAATCCACCTGCTCAAGATCCTGCTCAACCCACACGCCCTTCTCATCGCGCCGCAGTGCCCCCGGCTTCACCATCGCCGCCCTGGTCAGCAACCGCGCCACATCATCCACCTGCAGGAACTCGATCTCCCCATCCGCGATCTTCTTTCTCGGCACCGCATCACACGGGTTCATCGTCAGATACTTCTGATCGATCCCCCACTGAAACAACGTCCGCAGATCGGTCCGGTAGTTGTTCCAAGTCTTCTCCGACCACTCATTGTCACGCAGCCACCCCGTGATGTCATCGCACACAATCTCATGCGCCAACCGCCCGCCATGCCCCGCCTTCGCGAACTTCTCAGTCGGCGATTTGAACTGCTTCAAATACCGCTCGCTCTGCCCTTCCTCCCTCTTCGCCGCAATGCACATCGTGATCAGCTCATCCAGTTTCACCGGCTCTTTCGCCGGCTTCGCGTGCCGCAAATAAAAATCCACCGCCTCAGTCATCGAGGCCCCCACCGCCTGCAGTCGGTCGCGCAGCTGCATAAACAAAAGCCGGTCAGCCTCGCTCAAAGTAAAAGCCTGATGCCCGGATTCCTTCAAGACGGCTTTGAGTCTCGCCATCTCCGCCATCGCATCGTCTTTGTTGGCAAACGACAACTGCTTGCGTTTCCCATTGATCAAGCCGCAGTCAAGCTGCCAGCTAAACCCGTTTCGACACTTGCGTTTTCGCAGGTTCATTTGGAAGGCACCGGGTAGTCCTGGATGTTGTATTCAGGCCGTAAGCGCTGAATCCATTCGCGCTCCACTCGGTGCATCTGCGCCGGTGGCACAGCCAGCCAGGCCACGGCATCAAACTTCTTCAGCCCCTCTGCCAGGTGATCATGCACGCGGCGTAAAACACTCACAGCCTGCCCCACATACACCACCACATTCTCTCGGAGAAGGAAATAAACCCCCGTCGCCTGGGGGATGGAATGCATCACCAGCTTCTCGCGCAGATCGAACAAAGCGTCAGGAACCAAGACTGCCACCTCCCACGACTTCAAAGCCGCCAGCTTTCCCTCAAGTTCAAAAATCCTTTGCTTCGCATTAGTCAGCTCCCCCACTTGAGCCAGCAGCTCCGCGTTCAGATGCTCCAATTCAGCGACCCTTTGATCCAGAGCTCCGAGCTTTTCAAAAGGCAATCGCCCCTCGGTTTTGAACGAGGACTGCTGTTCAGCCAGTGCAGCCAGAGCCGCTTCTTTCGTCTTGAAAGAAAGCTGCATCCTCCTGCCCTCAACGATCCCGCAATCAAGCTGCCAAGAGACATTTCCAGATGGAAGTTTACGCTTTCGGACTTTCATACCTCAACATTAATCAGACGCGTTACACGTTTGCAACATATTATCCATTTTGCCGTAACGCTTAAAATGTCACGAATGGTCATTTTCCATCCATTTACCGCCATCCATCCCCAACGCCCTCCCCAGACGCAAAAACGCCCAGTATCACTGGGACACTGGGCGTTTGAGATTGGTTGCGGGAGTAGGATTTGAACCTACGACCTTCAGGTTATGAGCCTGACGAGACTTTGTTCATTATCAAAGGTTTATGACATTCTCGTAACTCGCGAGTCACATCTTGGAGGTTTTCAGGTTTTCGGACTGAAGACGACATTGAGAGCAATGCTGGCTTACTGCGGAATGGCCTACAGATGATGCAGCGCAAACTGAATGCCTTTGACCTCGGCGGGCTTGCCGGGAAACAAGATCCACTCGACGGGGTGCGCGGGATCGTGATCGAAGCCGCCACTGACTGAGGATTCAGGGATGCCGAGGGCACGGGCGAGGGCCTCGCTGCCTTCGCCGACTTTATGAGGCGGGCCGACGTCGCCGATGACGGCGTTGACGGTCTTTCCTTTGTAGCTGACGAGCGCTAATGCCCCCAGGAATACCGCAGGCAGGCTGGCGGCGATGTAGGGGTTTAAAACGACGTAAGGCAGCGTGTAGGCATCGATGGGTTTACCGTCCGGCGTGTGCAGGCTGGTATCCTTTTGGTAGCAGCGATCGTGGAAATGATTCGTGGGATCGCCATCGCCATCGACGCGATACCAGGGCGTGGTGTAGATGACGCGGTCGGGCTGGACGTTGATCGCGATGCCTTCAATGAATAATGCGGTGCGCAGGGTCATGCTCGTGCCCCAGTGTCAAACAAAACACCCTGGCTCCTTACAGGAACCGGGGTGCTGTGAATGCTGCGGCAGCTTCGGGAGGCCGTTCACGCGGCCTATCGCGGTGTGTGTGGGTAAATAAATCAGTTGGTAGCTGCGGCTGGCGTGGCAGGTGCCAAGGCCTGTGTTAGCACGGCGGTCGTGGCCTTGATGATGAGATTGTCACCGGGGCTGACGAGGCCTTTCTGCGCGGCCACATCGAGCCCAATCTCACCGAGCTGCACCATCTTGCTTACGGTGCTGTTACCCGATGTGACGACAGCGATGCCGTTGCCGATAGAAACTGCATCGCCCGGCGAGAGCTTGCCGAGATTGACGGCTTCCTGGATACCCAAGTTGGCGAGCTGCACCTCGACCGCTTTGGCTTTCGGAGTGCTCAGGGCCGCACCCCACTGCTTCATGGTTGTGCAGCTTGGGATGATGAGCAGTGCCAGGCAGCCAATGAGGACCTTGGCAGTCCCAGTCACGCCGGCATCTTTGGCCACATAGCCGAGGACGGCGATCAGGGCGGGAATAACCCACAGTTTCCAGTCGACCAGACTGCCGCCGTTAGCCTGAAATTGCGAGATGAAGGTAAGGCCAGCGAGTGCGGCCCCGACGATGGTGGTGCGATAGTTTTGCATAGCATCCCCTGCCCCGTGTCAATCACTGCCCGGCTTTGTGCGCGATGCGCGCCTCTTTGCCGATCTCATCGACGGAGCTTTTGAGGACCACAATCGCGGTCGCGAGCTGGCTGTCACTGACTGCGCGGGTTTCCAGCAGCGTCATGAGCCGGTCGGTCTGGCGGGCATGATCCTCATACACTTTACTCAAGGCCATTGCGCATGCCATGGCGATGATGATGCCGCCGCCGAACCTGCCCACTGCCCAGACAATGAGCCCGTTGAGCGTGGGCGGAACCTGCACAGCGGCAGGCGTGTCGTTTTGCGCGATGCTATGGAGTGTTTCAGTGCCCATAGTGTTTGATGGATTACAGGCCCAGTAGGGGCACCAGCGCCGTCAGCGCATCAGTGATGGTTTGCACCTGCGCAGCGATGGCGGGATTTGCGGCGGCGGCAGCGTAGATGTCTGGCACCTGGTGGTTGAGGACTGGCCCCACGGCGATGACGCCGGTGCCGACCTCGAGGTAGCGCTGCGAGGTGATGAGTGCGGAGCCGCCGACGCCGGTGGTGGCGGAGAGGCGGGGAGTGATGACGAGGCCGATGGCAGTGTGCTGCGCAGTGGCTCCGCCGGGAAGTGCGATGGGCTGGGTGGTGTTGATGGCCATAATGGTGATGTTGTGGTATGTTGTGGGATAAGTATGTTGTGGGATAATTAAGACTGATCTGCGACTGCCCAGAGGACGTGCGCACCACCCGTCGGGATGGTGCCAGCACCGAGCTGCGCCACGAGGTCAAGGCCCTGCAGGCCTGTGTAAGCGGTCCATTTGTCGTAATACGGGCCAGCTCCCATGACGTCGGCAGTGAAGCCCGAAAAAGGTACAGCGGCGGCGCAGGGGTAAAAAGATTCCCCGTCCCACAAGCCTATGGATACAGTGACATTGCTCGGATCGGACGTAGAGCTAGCGGTCGTGAAGCCCCCGACTGCTACCATCTTGATCTGCTTGCCGGACACGCCGGGAATGAGGGTCACCTGTGTCACCTGCCCGGAGGGCGGGCCATCGCTGCCACTGCCACCGCCGGTCACATACCAGCCGCTGCTCATGATTGTGGCATTGACTTCTACGAGCGAGCCTGTGGCGGAGTCAAAGCCCGAAAAAGTGCCAGCGCCTAGGTAATACCAGGTGAGGGTGTCGGTGAGATTGAGTGCAGTGAGCGCTGCCACGATGGCGAAGCCCATCGTGTCGAGGTCGGTGCCATACTGCACCCACACCACACCGCCAGGATCGCTGTCAGAAATCACCACCTGGGCCGTCCATTCGTACCCTGAGAGGTAAAGTCCTGCGCCATCCGTTATGCCGTCATACGTGCAATACAGCGGCGGCGGCGCTGTCGGATTCGGTGGTGTGATACAGCCTTGCAATGTGCCAATGCCACGCTGCAAAGGACTGCCCGCCGCTGCCACCGCTGTGGCAATGGCCGCGTTCCTCGCCGTGGCTTCGCTCGCCACGGCAGTGCTGATGGCCGTGCCGCGCGCTGCGGCTTCGCTCGCCACAGCAGTGCTAATGGCGGCGTCTCGCGCCGTAGCCTCCGCAGCTACCGCAGTGCTGATGGCCGTGCCGCGTGCTGTGGCTTCGCTCGCTATTGCCTCTTCGCGTGCTGTGGCTTCGCTCGCTATTGCCTCTTCGCGTGCGGTCACCTCCGCAGCAATCGCCGCCGCATTCGTTGCCAGCCCTGGCACGCTCAGTAGCCTCGTCGTGTCATCATGAGCGAAGCCCCCGGCATCGGTCGCGTGCGCCGTGAGCCACTGCCAGCGCTCGGCATCCACAGGGTCAGACGCTTGATCCTCCGGACGCACATACGAGTTCTCAAAACTCATCGGCACATCGATCTGCTCCGTCGATCCCGCCAACGCGTATTGAATGGCGCAGATCATCGCCGCCGGGGTCGTGGCTCCCGCGAGCGCGGCGCGCAGGTTGTCGCTGTCCGCGTAGTCCCAGGCGAATGAGTACAGCGTCGTGTTACCACTGCCTGCAACCACCGGCGAAGACGACTGCAGCAGCGCCGGCGAGCCATCCGGCGCGTCCACCAGCTTGATTTCCATCAGCACACTCGCCACATCCACCGGGATGATCGTCCCAGTCCCATCAAAGAAACGCACGTTGAGCACGAGCTCCGCATACAGCTTCCCCCGCACATTTGGCAGCGCCGTGCCCGAGGTCGCCGCGCGTGCGACAAGATTGACGGTGTCGATAAAGATGTTGCTGGTCACGCCGAATGCAGCGTGTCAAACATCAGGCCGGGAAGGTGGTCGTTTGGGAATCAATCGTCACTACCTGGTTGGTGCCAGGCACTGGGATCTCAAAAGCATATTCGTCCGCAGCGTCAGGCACCGTGAAGGTGATCGGGTCCGAGTAGGAGTACGTGTTCGGCAGGTTGCGGCCATGTCGTATTGACGTAGATGTTGAATTCCACGAAGCAGCACGCGTGTCAAATTCAGGCACCCTCAGCAGGGATTAGAATCATCGTGGCGGTGATCTGCGTGTACCCATTGGAGCCGCTGGCGCTATAGGTGAAGTCCTGGGGATCATCACCGGGTGTGATATTGAGAGTCTCAAGAGTGACCGTGGTCGTAGTGACGGTGTCGCCGCTGTGCGTGGTTAATTCGTTGACGATTTGCCAGTCCATCTTGACCCCGGCCACCTTGATGCTGACTACATTGCTCACGGTGTAGGATCCGTTTTTTGAAGAGGCATTCGTCAAGGGCCAAACGAAATCTCCCATGGAGATAAAGCCCCCCGAATTCGTGACATAGAGTATGACAGGATCCGTCCACCCCGTATCTGCCGTCGTGTCACTGCCGCCGCCGACATGATGCGTGGTGGTAACGACGCGGGTGCTGACGTAAACATGTCGGTAAGCAAAACGGCGGAAATAACGACGCTGCGGCGGTGGGGAGTCGCCCAGCATCCCGACGCTGAGATTCTGCCAGATCATACATTCCAGACTAGGTCAGTATTGTTCGCGCCATTATCAATGAGCGTCACCGATAGACTGCTGCTGTAATACGATGCGGAAGGCACACCATCGGTGACGCTGTTGAACACAATATATTTTTCACTGTCCGTGTTTGTGGGCACAGTGGAGCCAATTTCGATTTCGACTGAATCGAGGGTGTAGCTTGAAAGGTAGCCATTGTAATAAGTGGGAGTAAAACTTATTTTGAACCAAACGAGAAATGTCCCACTGTCCGTGGTCATGTCGATGACATTGGTGGTGGTGTCCAGCGGATCGCCATCCAACGTGGGCATCTGACCTCCTACATTACCCGGCTCAATTTTACCCGACGTGTGGATGTAAAAGGGTGTGAGGGTGGGGCCAGCATCATTGACTTTGAATTGGATACTCCCATCAGCTCCCACCGTAGCACCATCTGAACCGTCGATGGATAACTTGATCCCCGTGGCCGCGCAGATTCTTCGCATGGCTGCAGCTAGCCAAAGCCAGCGCAACTTGTAGGTCTTAGGTATAGGCGGCAGTTTGACCGCCGGGGTTCTGACGTTGGCTGGCATGTTACTTCAGGAGCTGCGGCCATTTATACTGATACACCTGGGCGTAGATCGTCAGGTTGATCCCTGAACTGATACTTTCGATGTGGTTAGTGCCAACCAATGACCATTGGTTCGGCCATTGATAAGACAAGTCATCATCATTGTCTGAGCCGATGCTCAGAGAGCGCACCGAGGGAGGGCTAGGAGGGGTTCCACCTTCACTGTACGAGCTTGGGATGCGTCCAGTGGGTAAGGCCGAAATGTCCACATAGACATCTGTGATAACGATCTCTGGCAGCGTTGCTGTCCAAAAATGTGGGGAACTGTCAGCATCCGCGACACCCGAGAGAACGATCTTGTCGGTGCTTGATATTTGCTGACCTGCGACGGTGATGGTGCGGTGATAAGGCTTATCCCACATCTTGCCCACGTAGCTGCATTCAGCTGTGCGCCATGGCGTCATATTATCTGTGGCGCGCACTTCTGAAAGATACATCGTGGGCCACAGCGGGTGCGGTGTGCCAGGGAAGAAATCAGCGGACATGAAATAACCCGCACTGATGTCAGACGTGAAATTCACCGCGCTGCCTCCGGCGGTAAGCGAAACCTGAAAGGTGGTGCTGGTGATGTTGATGAGATAGTAAATGACAGCGATAGTCGTGAGCCCTTGTGCCGTGAGACCAGCCCCACCCGTGAGGGATAGAAAACAAATGCGCTGACCATTGGCGCAACCATGAGGACCATCGGTAGGGGTGATGATGTCGGTGCTAGCCACACCAGTGCAGGCTTTGCGGGCGGTCTGCCACGAGACTTTGTGCTCAGTGATGGTCTCAAAGTTTGCGCCGATGCTGCGGGCTTCGCTGCGGGAGAGTGTCTTCGTTGGGTTGGAGTTATCCAGGCTACCTTCGGCTTGGATGGAATAAGCTAATGATACACCCGAATCTATGCTGTCCAGATCCATGATGACCATGCCTGGGAAGCCAGGAACGGCATCGCCGGGGTTAATGATCATGGTCCGCGGTGCATAATAGACGCCATTCAGGCTATCCACATCTGTGATGCGTCTTTTGTAGCGTATCGGATGCTGCCAAAGAGGCAAACGGCCTGCGGAGAATGCGGGTGTCATACAAGGGCCTCAGCGATCTTTTGCAGGTGGGTGTTGCTGGTGTCGATCTTGGTGCTGACATCATTGGAGTTTGCGGCTAAGTGAGCCTTGGCGTTGCGAGCTACCATATCGTCATAGGTGCGTGGCTTTTGATACATGCCCCCGCCCATGTATCTGCCACCGCGCTGCGCACTCGTGGGAGGGACGCCATCACGGCCAAAGGCATCGTATTTAGGAGTCGCTTTTCCACGGCCATAACCGGGAAGAGGTGCATCCCACATGCGGTTTTCCTGCTTCTCCTGATTGCGGTGAAACTGATTTAAGTTGCTGTCGTTTTCGGTGTAGTAATCGCCGCCGTGAAAGTTCTTTTTCTTCTTTACGCCACCAATGCGGGCGCGGCCAGTCTTCTCAAATTCTTCCAGATCTTTACGGGCTTTGAGTTCACGTTTGGCTTCTGCAATAGCGCGGTTGGGGTCCATGCCTTTACCTTGGAGATCGGCTGATCTTTGGCGGATAAATTCTTCATCCTGCATCTTTTTGACTTTGCGATCTTGGCCTTTGGATTGGGCTTCGAGGATGTCGGTGTGGCTTTTTTCCGCCTCGATGTTCTGGCGGTTTTTCATCATCGCGGCCTGCTCCGTGGCTTGCCGTTTGTAGGAATTAGCGAGTTCGTCGGCGGCTTTTTTGGCTTTCTCAGAGGCCAAAGCTTCTGCCGCGAGATCTTTGATTTTTTGGCGAGCCGCTTCTGCGGATTCTTTGGCGGCTTTGGCTTCTTTGGCTTCGGTCTCCGCCAGGTCATTGCGGAGCTGATCGACTTGACCAACAAAGTTCCATGCGTCTTTCACCGAACCGGTATCAAGAAGCGATTGAAAGAATAGGCCCGCAAGAGCAGCGTCTTCCCCGAGTGACATAGCAATGTCATCAATGACCGGAATCGCTTTAGCTGCACCACTTTTGATTTTTGCATAGAAGCCATCGATCTTATCATTGATCTCAGCCATTTTTTGGACTTGGTCATCGGAGATGATGGGGGCATCGCCAAACATACTTTCGATAGCCTCTCTACATTGAGAGAGCATGGGGAGCAATTCACCGGCGCTTTTCCCGAGTAGAGTCACGATGTCGTTATACCCAGTGCCTTTTTCACGAGCTTTTTGGAAAGCGTCTGAGAGCGCCAGTATCTTTTCGCTGAGCTTCATCCGGGTGAGCTTTTCGGCGGTAATACCTAGATGCTCCAATGCCTCAGCGGCTTTATCGTTTTCGACATCACCCAGTGCTTTTTCCAACTTGAGGAATTCGCTGGTCAAGCCGTGCACGTCCACACCTGCCATGATTTTGGACGCATATTCCACCTTCTGAATTTCTTCAGTGGACTCTCCCAAGCGCAGGGCCGTGTCTGCCAGATCGTCCATGGAATTGGTGAAGGAACGAATGCCGCCAATCACTCCAGCAATGCCCAGGAAGGGCACAAATTGCCCAAAGTTTTTCTCCATCACGCCATGGAGCTTGCGGAAGCGGGACTCGTTTTTATCCCCAAACTTTTTCATCTTTTGTTCGGACGCATCGAGGCCAGCATTGAGTTTGCGGCCGTCAAAGCCGAATATTACTGTTGCGTCTTCACTCATTCAGGTTCGTCAGGGGTTGACGAATCTGCGGTGTCAATCCTCAGAGCGCGGGGAGCCAACGCAAAGTCTCAGGATGGTGCGCACACCAATGCCAAGCGGCGATACCGAGAGCCACCAGAACCGCAGCCCAAATGGCACGGGAAAGCCAGAGCATCTCCGCACGCTCTGGAGCGCTCAATTTCGCGCTGCAAACGGGACAGAGGGTGCTGGTGGCGGAAACCTCATTGCCACAGCCAGAGCACCACGAAACGCGTGTGTGTCGGGCATCGACGAGCGCTGAGGCAAGCATGATGCACAGGCCAATTGCCCAATCGCGCGAGGAAACCGCTAGGCCCAGGAGAATGACCAGCAATGCCAGCGCACGGCTGCCGCTGAGATGCTTCTGGCGCTCCAAACGTTTGGCGAAGGTGGAAGGTGCGGAAATGGCGGATGATGGCTTTATGGGCCAAAGAATGCGCGAAATGAGGTGGGCGTCAAGACTGGCTTTCACAGCACCCATTCCCGCAGCCCACCTCTGCGGTTGCGGGCTTCGAGCTGGTAATACAGAGCGTGGTGGTAGGGCAGGTCATAAATAGCGTCTTCGCCCCACCCGGTCAGATCTGCTATGTCCGCGATGAGACTGCAGATGCCAGGTGGGGCAGCTAGTTTCCCAGCGAATCGAGGCCTTCGTCCCCGGCGGTTGGTTGTGTCCGGGCGCGATTGGCGACAACGTTGATTTGCTGGGCTAATGCGATGATGCGGTCGATCTCGTGAAATTGGATGTTACGCTCTACCCATTGGTCAAAGGCTTCGATCTGGCGCTCTGCGGATCTCAAACGTAGAGCGCGCATCTCTGCCCGTGTGAGTGCAGCGCAGTAAACGACGCGGGGGGCTTCCGCGCCAAAGTCTGCCTCGGTGAGATAATCACCCAATGGCGGCGCATTCATCTGCGTGCGCAGCTCACGGTAATACAGCTCACTGGCGACGCTGAAATGGATCTCTGAATCGCGCCAGACGAAGGGCTTATTAAAGTCATCCTCGCGCTGCTGAGCTGTGACGGGAGGCGGGGCATCGACGAGGTTGCCAGCGGGGATGATGGGCGTGAAGGGAGGCGGCGGCTCGTTGGTGGATTCGGGGAGGATCATGGGAATTAAGAGCGCCAGCAGGCGCAGTGGATGTTGTTGCAGCGGTCGTCGGTCAGAGGGTCAGATTTGGAAGTCGTCGGGAGTTTGGGGTTCGACGATCTGGCGATTGTGGGTGAGGCGGCGGGTGAGGTAGAAACTGAGGAGGCACCAGGCGAGGCGCAGACATTGGGACGGGGCGAGCTGCCGGCTGCGATGTCCGGCGCTGTTGAGAGGGATGCTGAGAGTGACATGATTGTTGTCGTGAAAATGGGCCAGCCGGTAGGACTCATCGTGCAGATCCTGCTCAGTGATGATGGTCCAATCACTGTCAGTGCGGACACTCATCAGCCGATGGACACTCCCAGGTTGCGTTGAGCGGCGGCTTTCGTGGTGCTGTCCGCCTTTTCGTGAATGGCTCCGCCTTTGAAAAAGGGCGTCTTGTGCGAGACGATGATGAAACGATCTGCGTATTGGCTGCGGCGTAGGACGCGCAGGCAATGCAGGGCGTGGATCTGCTGGCCAAAATGGGAAGCGGCGTGTTCGGGGAACAGCTTCTGCTCGGCGTGGCGCAGATACCAGATCCCATTATCGGCGCGGGGTTGGTCCGGCAAAAGCCGGGAGGGCAGAGCCAGGCGCGTGAGGCGATAGGTATGATTATCCTTGGGGCCCGTGATGCTGATGAGGGCGCTGCCATTGCCAATCAAAGCGAGGGCGCGATCTTGATCGACGGTCTCGATGAACAGCCCGGATGTTTCGGCGGCGGTGTAGTGGCCAGGCTCAAGAATCCAGGAGCCGGGAGCTTCCTCCACGCTGCGCATGCTGCGGCCCTTCTGCGCATCCAGGAGATGATGGCGATTGGCCATGGCGCGCAGAGAGATCAGGTATGGGTGCAGGGGTTGCGTGGCAAGAATGCCCTGGGGTTTGCCGTCATTGAAGGCCTTGCGCAGCTCGCTGGTGTTGTAGAAACCATCGGTGCTGACAGGCTGCAGCGTCCATTCGGTAATGTCTTTGGCCGCGCTCTCATTCCGCCGCATGGTCGTCGGCTTCGCACCGATCTGCAGGGCATTGAGCGCGGCTGCCTCATAGGGGTTGCGAGTGAGGAGCCAGGAGAAGGGTTGAATCATTGGAGCAAAGAAAAACGCGTGATCGTCGGGGTGAACGATCACGCGTGCGTGAATATGTGATCGTCAGGGCATGGTATGATCTGTTAGATCACATGAACGGATTGTGCGTGAGGTTGAAGGTGAACTCGACGCCATTGCCGGTGCGGGATTTCTTCACCGAAGGATCGGTGCTGACCAGTGTGCCCGAGCTGAGGGCGATGCCGAAGAGTTCGTTGTCCACGAGGTTGTTGAGGCTGCCCAGGACGGCGGCGTCTTCTGCGGCGCAAAGGCCCTGGTAGGCACCGGCGGAAGTAGGAATGGGCAGGCCGCTAAATTTGATTTCGACGTATTCACCCCAGCCTTCCATGTAAAGCCGCTGTGGGACATCGCCGCCATTGGCGACTCCGGTGACGATCACGTATTCACGCTTTGGATCGATGCTGAGATCGCCGCCGATAAACAGCCAGCTTTCGGATGTCACAGAGGAGCGGCGGGTGCCTGCGGCGAAGTGGGGAGTCATGGCGGAGAAGGAATGAAAGGTGAAGCGGGAGTCTGAACGGGCTAGCAGCCCGTCTCATGTGGGCGAGTGTCAATTGTTCCAGAAGCTGGAGATAGTGTAGGGCGCGGTCAGAGTGAGGACATTGGTGTCTTTATTGATTTCGCTCTCGGTGGCCTGTGGCACGAAGTATTGAGCAAACCAGCCATCTTTGTCGGCATCGCTCAACGTGGCGATCCATGCGTCCCAGGCTGCGAATGCGGCTGCATCATCGCTTAGTAAAGCGCGGAAAGATTTGAACCAGGTCTCGGCTTGCGCGGCGGTGGTCTGACCGGTCTCGTCACCGAGCTGGACGGTAAGCACGAGCTTGACTGTGAGGATCAAGAATTCGTCGCTGCTCTCGGGCGAGACTTCGACCTCAATGAGGAGATTCGGATTGGTGATCTTAACCGCGCTGGTGAGATGCCGCCGTAGCACAGCCGTGAGCGATGGTGCTCCGGCGGTGATGGCGATGTCGCTGCCCAAGAAGTCGGAGAAGACTTTGGAGAAATGAGCGGCTGGGGCGAGCGCGGGCATGAGGTGCGGAAATGGAAGCGCCGGTGCCGTGAAGAGAAACGGACACCGGCGCAGTGGGGCGAGGAAGAGGGATTAAGCTTTGACGGCTCCGGCGGCGACGGGTGCCCAGTTGACGGTTGTGGTGGTGTTGAAAACACCGAGAACGGTGACGAAGTCGCCGCTGACATCATCAGCCACAGGGGCAATCATGCCGACATTCGAAGAAAGAACAATGACATCGCCAACAGCACCCGTGATGCCGAGATTGGCATTGGGATCTTTGTCCACCACATTGACGCGCTGGCCAGCGGCTCCGCCTTGCTCAAAGTAACCGGCGACAACGCATTTGGTGGCATCATTGCCATCAGCCTTGCCGTAGGTCCCATTGGCCAGCCTGTAAGCTGGCATGCCGGCGGAAACAGTTTCGGCCAGCACCACGTTTGGGATGCGGTGGGCTTGAGGTCCGGCGATAACACCGGTGGCGGTTTGGGAGAGATCGGCCATAAGGAGAATGAGTGAAGGTGAAGCGGCTCGGGCTAGCAGCCCGTCTCACGAGGCGCGGTGTCAATTCCGGGCAGTAAGCTTTTGCTTTTTGAGCACGGCGCGGATCTCGGCTTTGATGCGGTGAACGATGCGTTTCTTCCGTTTGTCGCTGGCGAGAACAAACTTCATGCGGCGGGGAAGATCGTTTCTGTTGCCATACTTCACGCGGTTGCTGATCGTGATACTGAAGTGTCCGCGAGAGCGCTTGATGCTCACGGCCCCGCGATTGGTGCCGTGGCGTTTGATCCAGGCTGGAGGCGAAATGCCGAGCTGCTTCGCCGCCGCATTGAAACCACCAGCGAGCATGCCCACGCGTGCCAGAATGAACTTCAGGTAACGTTTCCAGGCTGTGGTCGAAACGACCATCTGGTCAATGTATTTCCAGCGGCCAATGTCACGCGTGCGACCGCCGGCGGTGGATACTTTCCTATTCTTCTGCCTCTTGCTTTGATGGTAATCAAACATCTCATCGACGGTGGCATTCGGGCGGTAGAAGCGCGTATCGCAGCCATAGACCTTGCCATCTTTGGAAGCAAACAGGCGGACGTATTCCTCCTTCTGCGTTGCCTTAGCCATGATGTCATCATCCAGCACCACAAAGACACCGCCCGTGCGAAAGTTTCCACTCCCCTTTTGTCCGAGCAACTCGTGAATGATGGCCATCTCGCCGCGCTTCTGGGATTGCTTATCCGCCTTCCCCATGCTCGGAGGCGTAATGGCAATGATGTCGCGAAGGAAACCTTTGGCATCCGTCTCTACGACCTGCTCAATGATGCGCGCCGAATGCTCCGGCACTTTCTTCAAGCGCCACATCACATCGCCGAGATGTACCTTGCATGAGAGCATGATCCTATCTCGCGGTTGGTTGCGTGCATTCCAAAGTCCAATAAACACCGTAGGGCGATTGATTCACGCCGCTGGTATTGATGCGGTAAACGAGGTTGGTCTCGAAATGAGTCACATCGATAGGACGCGTATTGCCATCGCCATCGATCAATTGCGCAGCAGGCAGCAGAGAACACAGCACCAGAGCGCTGAGTTTGCGAGTTTGGAGGGAGCCACCCTGCTCTTGGAATGCAGTGCCACGCTCAGTGTAAATGCGCGCGGCATACTTGACGTTGTTAATAACCAGTGTGCCTCGGACTCCAATGGATTGAGCCATGAGTTGTTCGGCAGCAATGAAGGGGGCATCGGCGGGGTTCATTCGAAAAAAAACGGTTGTTAAAAAAAGCGCCGTATCCCCCAACCAAAAGGATACGGCGCTGGCTAAGACCCGGCTGCGAGGCCCGGTGAATGTTACTTGGCGTCAGTGTCGGCGTCGGCATCGCTGGCTTTGCCTTTGCCCTTTGCTTTCGCTTCTGCGGCGGCTTTCGCTTCTGCGGCGGCTTTCGCGTCATCTGGTTGCAAGACAGCATGGCCGTGCTTGCGAATGAGGCAGACTGGGACGCGGGAGACGTGGACAGTCTCCCCTGCCCCGAGATCGACGGTGCCGTCGTCGTGCTGTTTCACGACATCGAGCAGAATGGCTTCTCCCGAATGCTGGTAATAATGCGCCTTCATATTTCGTGGTATCGCTCTCGCGTGGGTTAGGCGTTGGCGAAAACTTGGAGCGTGGCGCTCACGGCGATGTTGCTACCGCCGGCGCTGTCAACGGCGGAAGACAGACGCAGATAACGGCGCGTGCCAGGCGGCAGCTTGTAGCGGCGGCTTGCGGCGGCGGCCCCAGCACCTCCAGCACCGGTGACGATGAGCGGAGCCAAGGAGGCGATGGCTGCGAAGGTGGCGTTGTCAGCGCTATCCTGCAGCGTGAGGGTGGCATTTTTCGTGTCTGCCAGAGAAGGTGTTGCTGGAACAGACACGACGACCTCCACGCGATCCGCGAGCGTACCGATGAAGATGTCACCGAGATCCAGGCTGGCGCCGTTGGCAGTTGCGGCAGCAGCGGGCAGAGCCGTGATGACGATGAGGTTTTGATCGCCGAGACGGCGGATGGTGTTGGCTACGACATTGCTCATGATGGTTACGAATTAGAGTGGGTGTGAAGGTGGGTTACAGCTCGGGGTTTATTCTTCAGGAGCGGCAGAGACTTCGATGGCCTCGGTGTCCATGATGGCGTCAGTGACGATGATACGAGCGCCCATGTATTCGGTGGGCAGCGGAGCAATCACAGGCTGGTTAGGCGTGCTGATGCCCTGACCAAACAGCGTGACGGTGCGGCTCTTCTGGAGCTGCTTCTGCGAGCGCTGGCTCATCATGATCACATCAGGCTTCACGTTTTGCGGCCAGGCGGCCCAGAAGTCTGCCAGCAGAGAATCGGTAAGACCACAGTTGGCATCATTGGTGAGATTGCCGATGCGACGCACACAATGGTTGTTCGGGATCATCAAACCCGCGAAACCGTTGAGCTCCGACGCATAGCTGCGGACGATGGTGCCATCACCGTTCGGATTTGGCAGATCCACGAGCATCGGCTCAGGGAGATCGAAGACGCTGCCGCCGCCGAATTCAAGCTGCACACCGTCGGGAGCATTGATGGGGTCGGAGCTGAACTTGATGCCATACACGGAAGATCCCGTGTTGGCCGTGGTGCCGCCGGCATTGAGGTAGATCGGATACGTCTTGCCAGTCACAGGATCGGTGAAGGTGCTGCCGTAAGCGGTGAAATTGTGCAGGCCGGGGAAGCCTTTGCCGTTTCCGAGAGAACGGCCGTAATAGATCTGCTGCGCGATGGTGAACATCGTGACCTTGGCCACGCCGGAAGCTTCAAAGGCAAAGTAACCCGCCGGGCCGCCACGTGCATACGCATCGGCGATGGTTTTGGGGCACTGCACACGCGAGCCAAAGGGAAAGCACTCAAAGGTGTCGATGCGAGTGGTGGAGTGCGATGGGTTGAGACCCGCGCCCATGTCGCGGAACGTGGCGGACGGATAACCGATGCGCACCAGCGTTTCATACTTCAAGATGTTCTGACCATTGACGCCGACTCCGAGCTGCTCAGCGGGAAAGAGCTGCATTTCAGGAATGGCCCCGGCATGCTCTTCGATGACTTCACGCGCAATCGCCGGCGCATTGGCCCGCGCCAGATCGATCATGGTGATGACACCGGGAAAGCGGAAGCACAGCGAGTAAGCAGACCAGGGAACCGCAGCAGCGGCCCCGGTGAAAGCGATGAGATAAGCGCCGTGGACGTTGCCTTTGGCGGCGAGAACGAAAGCGCTGAAGAGCGCCAGGAACAGGATGGATTTGCGGGCGAAGTTCATGAGTTTGAAAGGATGAGAAATGAAACGGAAGTGTGGGGTTTAGGCTTGAGCGGCGGCGGGACGTTGGAAGATGGTCATCTTGGCAGCGGCAGTGATGGCCCGAGCGCGGGGCGTTGTGGCAGGGGGTTCCTCACCGGGTTTGCCAGGGGCGGCGGGCTTTTCAGCGGCAGCGGTAGGAGAGCCAGGCTTGCCACCCAGGCCGTGTTCGGAGAGGCCTTTCAAATGCTTCAGTTCTTTGGCCTGCGCTTTGATTTGATCTTGCAATGGCTTCACTGCAGCGGTGATGAGCTTGGCCGTTTTACCTTTGGCGGTGACTTTGGCTTTGGAAGCGGCGGTCGTTTCCTTTTCCGTTTCTTCAGCTTCGTCTTCATCTTCTTCCGCTTCATCTTCTTCCGCTTCATCGTCTGCCTCCTCTTCTTCGTCCGCGTCTTCGGCGTCGGAAGTTTCTTTGGCGGCGGTGATTTGCTCGATGGCTGCATTGACCGCAGCTTCATCAGCTTCAGCCGTGAGTTTGATCCCGTAAAGGGCCGTGAGTTTGAGGAGTGCGGGAGTTGCTTTCATGGAATGGGCAGAGGGTGTTGCGGCGGCGGTGTCAATCAGGGCGGTGATCGTGGCGGGTGGTTTGTGGGCAGCCGTGACACGTTTCAGCGGCTGATAAGCGGAAAGTGCGACCTCACCGAGCACCACATCCACGAGTCCGAGGTCGCGGGCCTGCTCACCGGTCATCCAGGTGGTCGCAACCATGCGCTGCATCCATTCTTCGACGGTGCCACCGGCCTTGTTTTGGAAAGCGGCTGCCATGGAGTTGTTGCACGCCTCCAGCGTCGCGATGTTCTGGCGCATGGCTTCGATGTCCGCACCCTGGCACCAGAACTCAGCATCATGAATCATCAGGATGGCATTCTTTGCCGCGCGCACTTCATCGGCTGCACAGGCAATGACCGGAGCGGCAGAGTAGGCATAGCCATCGATCACACACACGATGCGCGCAGACTGGCGCGCAAGAATCGAACTGATCGCCACAGCCGTTGGGAAATCGCCCCCCTCGGAGGTGAGATAGACGGTGATCAACGTTACATCACCGAGCGCCAGCAGCGCGTCTTCAAATTCCTTGAGCGTCCCCATGCCGCCGGTATCGACAACTTGGTCTGTCCAATAGTCTCGGGAACTGCTCGCCTCGCCAATGTAGCCACGAAGGCGAAGTTCCGCGCCGGTAGTGGAAGCCCTAATGGCAAACCAGGGTTCTTTTTTCGGAGCCGTGGCAGCGGCGGTGATGGCAAAAGGTGAAACGGGGCGCATGCCAGGCGCGCCCTGTCAAAATGAGAAAGCGTCACGGATTTCCGTGACGCTATTTCTTTTCCGCGACTGCCGTGGCGATTTCTTCCGGGTTGATCTGTGCAATGGGGCTCGCGGCGATGGCGGCCAACGATTGCAACACGGCAGGATCAACCGCGAGATACCAGGGCTTTTTTAAGACGTTGACCATGTAGTCAATGTCATCGGCGATTTCAGCCAGGCGTGTGTGCCGCACCGTCTCGCCGTCTTTGCCGATGGCGTCGCAGTAGTCCTCCACAGTGCCAGTGAAGCTGCGGAGCTTGTCTTGTTCGGCTTTTTCATCACGGCCGGCATCGATGCTGGGATCAATGCCGCCTTTCCAGTTCACCATGCGCCAGTCTTCGACGACATTGCCCTCTTCATCCTTCGTCCAATCGAGGCCCTGCTCAATGGCATCGCCGATGACATATTCCCACACCTTCTGGCAGTATTGTTCGCGGATCGGGCGGCGAATTCGATCGAGAGCCTTCTTCACTTTGCGCAAAACCATGCGAGTGACGCCGCTGCCGAGGCCGGCGAGGTTGAGCAGATACTCAGGCGGGAAATTCAGGCAATAGACGGCCTCATTCCAGCAGTCCTGGAGGATTTCTGCGAAGGAAATGGGCTCGGTGCCATTGAAAAAGGAAATCGTCTCGCCGGTTTTCAACACCGGGAGGGAAACGCCGCCGCCGAGTTCGATGTAGCGCATGCCATCGTCCACTTTGGCGTTGGTGGCAGGGTCGGTGGTGGTGCCTTTCTTGACATTCGGCCGCATCGCATTCGGTGTGTCCCCGCTCGGGGTGCTGATGACACCCAAAAAGTAAGCGCGGATCTTGGCCGCAAATTTTTTCACCGCTTTGAGGTCCAGCGCATCGAAGAGCGAGTTGTCTCCGCGAAAGAGCCAGGGCGTGCCGTGGCGCTGGTTGAGATTGCGCTCGCTGAAGATATGCATGACTTGATCGTAGTCATACTCATCGAAGCCAGTGGCCAGCAGAGTGATGGATGACGACTGCTTCAGCACGCGAATTTTCTGCGCGACATCATTGGCGTCGAATTGAATGCCGGCATCCCAGACTAGATCCGTGCCATTCGATACCAGATCCCGTTGTCCGGCATTGCCGAGCTGGTCACGAGTCAGGAATTGCAGGCGCAGCGCACGAAACGTCTTGTCTGTCAGCGGCCTGGCGCGTGCTTTGGGAGAACGATCCGCGACCTTGAGGGCGAACACCTGGCCATCTCCCACCATGGTCTGGCCCAGCATGTGCTGGCTTGTGTAAAAATCGAGCCGATTGCGAATGTCGATGGCTGGCGAGCGCGCCCAGGTGTCGAAATATTTCACCGAAGCTTTCTTGAAATTTGGATTGGCGCTCTCGCTGGCAGGTGTGAGGCCATCGCCCAGGGCTTCTTCAGGGAGCTGGCTGACAAGATAACCAACAAATGGCAGCATCTCCTGCAGCGCGCGCGACTTCACCACACGGTCGCGGGCGATGGCTGGCGTCTCCATGCGCCAGTTGCGCCAGAGCACCGCCTGGGGGCCGCTGCGGATGCCGCCGCCGTTGTTAATGGATGCCGATGCCTCGGGGATGCTAGCAGCCGTAATGCGTGGCTTTTGCGCGGCTTTTATTTTGTTGGCGGTTCGCTTGGCCATGGAAGTCAGTAGTAATTGCCAGGGATGCCGGAGCCGTTCGGATAGGGTCCGGTCGGATATTCGTAGCCCAGCGGGAAACCATTGAGGCGGGGCGTGAGCATCGCACCCGTGGAAGAATTGTTGCTGTTGCCGTTTGCATCGACATCGAGGCGCTTGCGAGCTTGGGTGAGCACGGCCAAGAGGGGGGCCGCTTCGACTTTACGTTCGGATTTGTTCGAGACGTCTTTGAAACTCATGTCGGTGACGTAAATATCACCCGCCAGCACCGCATTCATCACGCGGTCAAATTCCCGACGCAGCCAGTCAGGCCCCTGTGCCTCCATGTCCGCCACTCGCATGAGAATGGAGTCAATGAAGAGTTCGGGATCAATGTCGGCAGGCATGTGTGATGACTGGTGTGTCAATCATCGGCATGGCGTTCCTGCAGCACGTAATCGCGCTGCTTCTGCGGTGCCTCTTCATCGGCCTCACCTTCGGGCGGCTCCCAGCCATAGAAGGCGCGGAGGAAATACCACATGGCGAGGCCATACTTGATGCAGTCGCCGTAATCATTCGGGTCAGTGGGATCAATCCAGACCCAGCGAAGACGGCCGCGCACTTTCTTGAGCATGCGCTTTTCGGCGCAAAGTTCATTGATGAATTCTTCATCAGGGTTGCGCATCAAATACAGCGGCGGTGCAGGAAGTGGGACGCGTTTGGACGGCTGCTGCCGCATGAGTCTCAGGCCGGCGTGGATCTCGTCATTCTTGGCGATGCGCTGCAGGTAGAGCTCGGTGGCGAATTCGTTGTGCGAGACGTGGTAGGCCTTGAACTTGTAGCCATCGACTTCGCGGTCGCGTTCATCGACGGCACCTTTGATCTGGTGACCTCCCGCGCCTTTGCAAGGGAAGATCCACTGGCCGCCATTGAGCGGATGCGACCTGGAACGCGGGCGCGTGCAGAAGTCACGCACATCTTTCATCGAGTTCTCGCCATCGCCTTCGTCTATCCACATGTAACTGACGATGGGATTCTCCTGCTCCTCTTCGGGAGTGTCGCCCCAGTCGAGGATCTTGATGGGGGTCTCGGCGATCTCGTAAAGATCATCGAATGTCAGTACTTCACCGTAATCGAGGATGTAGCCGGTGCCGTCACTGAGGAAGGCCATCTTGGCCCATTTCTTGACGTCGATCTGAACGTCCACCTCCATGAACACCACGACCGGCGGCACGGGGCATTCACCGTGCCGATAGGTGCTGTCTTTGGCGAGCGCTCGCACCATCTCGCCTTTGATGACGGTTTGTTTTTCGCGATACGGCTCGCCAAGACGTGTGCGGAAAAAATGAGCGAGCTCGCGGCCGCCTTTTTTCTGGGACTTGATGAAGTGGAGTGCGATGGCCGACCAGGTGAGCTTCGGACGCAGGCTGTATAATTGGCTGGTATGAACGGACATCTTGCGCGGCTCCGGCTTGTCTTCGTCCTGGCCAAAGTTCGTCTGCCGCCATTCGCGTTTCGCGAGCATGGTGCCTTTGTGGGATTCTTCGATGCGGCCGTGATGGGGAGCGGTGTGCTGGCATTCGGGGCTGATGCACTGGTAGTAGGTCTCAGCTGCAACGCGCTGCTGCTCGAAAGCCCCGTCGTCATCACGACAGTGGTCAAATTTGAGCTGTTTAAAATCGAGCGTCTGAATCATGCCACAGTGCGGGCATGGAACGAAGAGCTTGTGACGTGTGCCGGTGAGGTATTCCGACCATAGAATGTCTTCGGCGTTTTTGGGTTTGCCGCCATGGATGCTCTTGGCACCTGGCACGTCCATCACGCGGTCGCGGAGATGCGCGAGTGAATTGGCTTCACCGCTGGCGAACTCGCGGAATTGATCCAGCTCATCGGTGACGACGAGAGACGCGGATTTGTTCGTGACACTGGAGACGCTTTGCGCGCCGGCCATGTAGAGGGTGCGGCCTTTGAGGAAGAGTGTCTCAAGCGTCATTTGGCGCTCGCTGGCGGGGAGCACCTCCTGCAGGGCCGCGATACTTTTGATCAGCGGGATGATGCGCTTTTTGGAGATCTTCTTGACCTCTTTCGCGTTATCGATGCAGAAGATGGCATTGGTGCTGAGGTGGACGAACCACCAACAGATGATGATGAAGCACGCCAAGGTGTAGCCACAACGTGAGGGCTTGAGCACGATGCATTCATCGTAGCGGGGATCTTGGATGAAATCGAAGAGGATGGTTGACCAGGGCTCAAGCTCCGGGTTGTAGGGACCGGGGGAACCGGAACTTTCTTCGGAGCTGAGGCGGATGTTTTCGACGGCCCATGTTTTCACGCTGCCTTTGGGCCGCGGGCGAAATGCCTGTGCGAGCAGGTCATTGAGGAAGGCATTGAGATCGCTCATGCAGCCAGGGCGAGGTGCTCACGTGTGACGAAGCCGGCGGCGATGAGTTCGCCAAAGGCGTCATCGATGCCCTGTTGCCAGATGCGCTCGGCCTCCTCTTCACTTTGTGCGGCATCGAGCTGCGGACGGATGCGAGTGCGCATGAAGCGCATGGAAAGCGCGACAGTGACGAGCTTGGGCAGCAGCAGCGCTCCGAGCTGTTCTTGATTGACGAGCTTGCCCTGCTTGCTGCGCAGTTTAAAAATGGCCTCTTCGGCTTTTTCGACCTCGCCACGCAGCTCGCGCCATTTGCTTTCTGCGGCTTCGATTTTCGCAAAATCGGGCGGTTCCTCGTTTTCGAGGGAGAGCTGTCGTTCACGTGCACGTGCGAGCCGCTCTTTGAGATGCTGCAGGTTTTGCTCCTGGCTCATCACGGCCGGATTTTCAAACCGTGGTGAAGGTGGTGGCAGCGAGGTTGATGGCGGCGGTGCTGGAAGTGGAACCTCGACTGGCGGAGCCGAGGCCACGCGCGCGGCATCGATGATGCTGGCGGGGCAGCTTTGCTTCATGACGCGCTTCCACCAGATGGGCATGGAGGCTGGATCATCGAGCGGAGGCAGATCCGGGCCACCGCTGGCGGCGCGTCCCTGCTGCACCCACCATTTGATGGTGCGCACCTGTTTGCCGTAGATGGTGACGTAATGGCCGTAGTCGTGTGCTTTCTCGACACGCGAAGCCGCTGGCGCACTGGGGGGCGCTTGCAGCACAAGCTCAGGGATGTCACCAGCGAGTGCCATGGCCGTTCAAAATGCGGGCGGTATTTTTATTTTATCGCGATTTTTTGCTCCCACCTTGATGGAGGAACGGTTTGCAAAAACCCGCGTGGACGCACTGCTCCCACCCTCACACCAAGGGGTGCCAGCCTGATTTTGAGCGCGCTTCATTATGCCCATGGGCAGGTGTCAAAGCCGGGGGCAAAAGCCCTGCAAAACACCCCACGCGAAAACCCATTGGGAGACGTTTAACCCGCATTATGCAGGGGTATAAGGGTAAAAGATTCCTTCCCGGCGTGGGGTGGGTGCAGGATAGGGGGTTAAAGGGGCAGAAAGTGACGCGTTCGCCCTGCCTTTGCACTCATAGCGTCACGCTATAGCCCCCATCTTTCAAGGCTTTCAGCCCAAAGTGACACCAGTGACTTAGATTTCTATCCATCTCTACAACACTCTAACAATAACGAAAAGTGACGCATGTCGCGCCGTTAATATAATAAAAAAACCCGCCACACGCGTCACGTCACGCTGCGCGCCTTGAATTACAAGGCTTATAGCGTGACGCCTGCAACGGCACCGCGCTGTCACTCCCGTCACTCCTCGCCGCTTGGCCGTGCTATCGACCACAGCCGTCCCGTGTTCTTCCTCTCTTGAGCGACCCTGTCAACACAGTCCACCTTGAGACGTGACAGCACGCGCTCTACAGCCGTGTGCCTGAAGAGCTTCAGCGCCTCTTTGGTCACACTGCTTTTCCATCCTTCCATCTCACCCGAGAGCCACTTCTCCAGATCCATCGCGCTGCCCACCCACACGCCCTCCACAGGCAACCACCCACCCCCACGCTGCTGGCGGCCGCTGAGGTTATGATGCGGCCCTTTCAGATCCCACAGCTTGCATGGCATGCTCGGTGTCGACGTGTCACGCGTGATCTCACACGCATCGATCAGTGCTAGCAGCTGTGCACCAGGTGAATCATCAAACAATGCTGACGCCAGTGACGGATGCTGCCACGCACGAAAACCAAAGCGCGTCTCACGCTTGCCCGTGTCGCTGACAAGTAGGGCCTCAGGCACCTCAAATTCATTCAGCAGCCAGTAGATGTAGCCAGGCAGCTCCTCACGCATGCGCTCATTCCACACCTTGCGTTCCGCCGGCGTGTCTGTTGGCAATGGCAGCGGGATCTGATCCACATTTAGCATCAGCACCTTGCCACGGAAATCCGGGGTGAGCATGGGGAAGGCGCGCATCTTGTCCGGGTCACTATTCATGCTCAGCGTCGTGCGCCAGAACGGTTCTATGGTAAACGGATCGTTCCGCATCAAACGCACACGCTTGGAATCCGTGGCCACCATGCGTTTAAAAGCCTCGCTCAGCTCCACACGATCCGTCGTCTTTTGAGAGCCCGACATCAGTTCCTCCATCTGCTGGTGCTCAGCCTCCACCATGTCCGCATTGAAGGAATCCTCACCCGTCAGATAGGACGTCGGATCTGCGTGCCGTCCACCCAGCAGCGGCGTTATCACGTTCGTCTGCAGGCGGCTTTTGCCACAGTCATCCGCACCGGCTAGCACCAGCAAATGCGCTCCCATGTAGCTCCCCGGCTCGCCAAAGGCCAGGCTCTCGTAGGAGTTTTTGCACCACAAATGGAACATCAACGCCTGGTCTTGTGTCACCGGCATCACATAAGTCGAAGGCCCCGCTTGACTCGCGTCCACCCATGTCTGGTAGGGAGGGCTCAACCTCTTCAGACGCACCTCGATAAACTCCCGCAGCAGCCTCCAATCGCGCTTCACCGGCTTGATGATCTCAGGCGATGACCCCACGATGAAAGCACCGCCCTGCTTCGATTTCTCCGCATCAAACGGCCTACCATGCTTGTCGTAATGGCCACTGCGATAACCCGCCAACGCATTCACCATGCGATGCAGACAGCGATGCTTGCGCACATACAGCAGCAGCCTCTCCATCTCACTCAATTGCTCACCCGCGCGCTTCTCATGCCACACGCGGCCCTGCAGTCGCTCCTTGATTTCCGCCACCAGGGCAGCTTTCGGCCAGCGGCTCCACAGCTCATCTTCCACCTGCAGAATGAAAGAGTCCCCACCATCATTTTCCCAATAAATCCGCAGCTCCGCAGCGAGCTGCTCCGGTTCAAAAAGTTTGCTCGCCGCAGCCTGGCCAGGCTCAAACTGCGCCGGCTCATCCGCCTCAGTTTTCTTGAGCCTTCCGAGACGCTTGTTCGTGCCCTTTTTCCCACCCTTCGCAGGTGACGTCTGTGACGCCGGCGGCGCGATCACATGACCACCACCGCCAGACGCAGGCACAGCACGCTTAGGCCTTGGTTTGCCACTCGCTGCAGCAGGCAACGGCGGCTCCTCCATCATGTAGTCGTCCTCGTTCACCCCTTGGCCTCCAGTTCAGCAATGAACTCCAGACGTCTCATGCGATGCGCCAGCCGGATCGATGTCACCAACGGCAGAGCGATCAATTCATCGCTTGCGTCCTTGCCCAAAATTTTCTTCAAGATAATACCACGCCCCTTGGCATCGAGAAGAGGAACCTCGATCTGCATCTCAAACCGGCGCAGCAATGCCGCATCCAAATGCTCGTGGAAATTGGTCGTCGCGATGATCGGAAACGTCGCCGATTCCAAGTGCCTCATCAGCGCAATCGTGATCTTGTTCTCCTCAGTCGCGCAGCTGTTGTTGTTTCCACCTTGGCGCGAGATCCCGAGTGCATCGATCTCCTCGATGACCATCAAGGCCTCGATGACCTCGGCCGCTCTAAAACCCATGGCGATATTCTGCGCGCTCATTCCAAAGCCCGACATCAGCAGATTATGCGCCTCCATAATCACCCCAGGGCGGCCACTCATGTATTTCAAGATAGCTCGAGCCAGGCTCGTCTTGCCCGTGCCAGTAGGCCCATGCAGCAGCAGCGCCCCAGGAGCCTGCAGACCCGCCTCTCTCAGCGCTTCAGCATGCTTCCAAGACATGATCCACTCCTGGATCTCCGCCCACATCGCCTTCGGGATGATCGGCAGCGGCCCCGGCTCCAACTCCGTAAGCCCGGCCGCCTGCATCAGGTTTTTCGTCTCAGTGTCCATGCCTAAAAATCCCAAGTGATAAAAGCCTCGCGGATCTCTTCATCTTCCAGCGTGGCCGCGTTGCACAGCGCCAGGTCATTCAGGTCTTTTACAGATTGCCCATCGGCACGCACCAGGCCTTCAAGATTAAAGCCCTGCACTGCAGCGCCGGCGGCCGTGAGCTGCTCCGTCCATCGAGCGGCCGCATCGTAGCCAGGTCGCGTGCGCTTCACATGCTCCATGCCCTTCGCATCGGTGGTCCTCTTTTCCTGCACGTCATCTGCATCGATGCAGATCCGCACCCGCTTGCCCTTGAAGTAAGGCAGGGCCTCATCACAGATCCTCGCACTGGCCCCCAGCATCGACACCACCGCCACCTTGCCCAGCATGCCAAAGCCCCACAGGAAGTGATAAGCCGCAAGCATGTCAGGGGAGCCCTCCACGAGTAGCACACACATCCGCTGGCCCATATCCGCAGCGCCCACCGGCCAGTTTTTGCCCGCCGTGCTCCAACTCTTGATGCCCTCGCCTTCCTTGAGCGGATACCGCTCCCCATCGAGTCGGCGAAACTCCGCCACACGGCGTTCGTCATCGGTCACCACCCAGCTCGGATACAGCGGCCTCTCCACACATTCCGGGGTGTTGAGGTGGCATTTGAGCCCATGCGTCGCACACATCGGCAGCCAGCGGCCGCTTGCCAACCTGCGCCACATCGGCCAGGGCGAAAACCCCACCCGACGAAAAACCTTCGCTGCCATGCTCACCCCCTGGACGCTCAAACCACGCACACGTGCCAGTTGCTCGATTTCATCGTCCCTCAATTGCCTCATGCGCGGCAGCGGTGGCTTCTCCCGCAGCTCAGGCGGCAGTTGCGTCACTCGTGTCACGACCTTGGCTTTAGGCGCTGCCCAGGCCACACCCTTGATCCGAGGCGATACACCGCACAGCGATGCCAATTGCTCCACAGCCTGTGGAAATGTCAAAGCATGCCGCTTTTGCCAATAGTCGAAAATATCGCCATCCCAGGAGCACCCAAAACAATGCGCCCGGGCTGGAGACCGGCCACCAATCGTAAAGCTGCCCGACTTTTCTTCATGAAACGGACACCGCGCCTGCAGCATCCGCCCCATCTTGCGCACCACAAGGTTATCCTTCGCGCACACATCCGCCATCGGGAGCCGTCTCCGGATCTCCTCAACATCGTCAGCGCTAAAATTCGACCGTGGTGCATTGCTCATAAAGTTCAGATCGACAGCATTTCCTCCACAAGCGCCTGCAGCTTCGCCCGCACTTCAACACGTGCTGTCCACCTGGCAGCAGCATCAGCATCAGCAGCAGCATCAGCATCAGCATCAGCAGCAGCATCAGCATCAGCATCAGCAGCAGCAGCAGCAGCATCAGCAGCAGCAGCATCAGCAGCAGCAGCAGCAGCATCAGCAGCAGCATCAGCAGCAGCATCAGCAGCAGCATCAGCAGCAGCAGCAGCAGCAGCAGCAGCAATAGCATACCACCCCCAATAGAATCCCTCCAGACCCTTGGCGAGCTCACGAACCAGGTCGAATGCCGCCAGTGACGTTTTTTTATCAATAATTACAGCCAGCGCCTCCACCCGCTTCGCGTCCTCCTCTTTTTTTAGGGCTCGGAGCCGGATGGGGAGCATCGTGCGCACCGACCAATCAGCGACGCGATACATACGTAGAAACGTCTTTGCCTCATCGGCTGTGCCTAGCAAGCGCGGCACCAGGGGCAGCAGCGTGGCCGTGCGTTCCTTTTCTCCACCAGACCACCAATCGCCATCATTCAGCCGGATGGCCAAACGACGCAGCACGGGGCACACACAGTCCAACTCATCCGTCGCCGCACCGAGGTCCTCACCATGGCGAAAGCGCCACAACGCCACCGTGCACGCCATCACGCAAGCCTGCCCTCTGTTGTAATCGCCAACATCGTTGCCCATCGTGAAACGGCCCAAAAGTTCCTTTTCCTGTTCGTTCAATCCTTCGATTTGTTGCATATATGAGGCCGTCTCTCCGGCTGTCTGTTGGTTGTGCTCGTTGTTCACGCTTCTGCGTGTGATTGGTTTCTGGTTTTGATCTCCCCGCCTTACTTCAGCTTTTTCGCCTTTTTCAGCATCTGTACCCGCACTGCGTTCCACTTCCGCAGCCCATTCGCATCATCCTTCCGTGGCTTCGGCCCGATCAGATCCGCGACCTTATGCGTCCCCGCTTTGAGCAGCTTCGCCCCACTCTCCACATCCGCCGGCGTCCACATCCCAGGTTTTCCGATCTTGGTGTCCTGGATGCCCGTCACTATCTCAGAGACGTTACGCACAGAATTAGCCCGCTCATCCGCAGCCGCCATCGTGCTCGCCACCCCATCTGCCGTCCAGTGGCTATCATCCGTGCTGTTCCTGGCTACCGGTTTGGTTTCTTCCTTGCCGACTTTCCCCTTCCCTTTTTTCTCCGCATCCAGCAGCGTTCTGGCGCGCTTTTCCAGATCCAGCACCTTGAGGCCGCACAGACCCAGCATGGCCTTAAAATGACCGCAATCCGTGCCATTCCAGGCCACGCGCCGCGAAAGCATCGTCACCGTAACGATTGAGAGCCATTGCGGGGCCGTGGTCACGTTCGTTTTCACCCAGGCCTTTACTGGCTTGTCGAGTTCGTAAGACCCGGCTTTCTTCTCGCGCTCGATACCAAGGAAATCAGCGAGAAACTTCAGCCCATCCGCGCCAGCGGCATCCAGGGCGCAATCAAAGAGCCGTTCCAGCAAATCTTCATCCGCCTTCACACGGCCCGAGGCAAGGGCTTCCCGGATTTCCGTGGTGCCTTCTTTGACGGCGATGCGCTCGATTTTCTGTGCACGCAGCTCGTTCGCACGGCGTTCCTTGGCATCGTTCTCCTCTTGAGCAGACTCGTCAGCACTGCCACCGCCGGCCGCTTTGGCCTTTTTCGCAGCAGCCACATCTGATTTGAGCACCAGCTCGATCACCTGGTGCGTATCAGGGTGCCGCGCCAAAGTCACCTGGACATCGCGACCTTTCAGCAGCGCTCGCTTCGGTTCTTTGGTGCCATCGTGCAAATAGACATCACCATTCAGCTCTTCGAGCTCGCCATCATAGGCCAGACTGCCATTGTAGCCGCTGAAGGCTTTCTTGGCCGCTGCGCCGTCCAGCGTCCGCTTGCCACCACGCTCCGCCTGCAGCTTCAACTCTTCCCACTGCGCATCCAGCTTCATTTTATGGCAGCGCGGCAGCATGCAGAGGTTGGGCGATGCTCCACCCTTGGCCTTAGTTTCGAGCGTCACGGAATTCCGTGACGCTTTGAAATTCTTGAAGCTCTGAATTTCCGCACCTTCCAGATTGCCGCTGCGAAATGGGCAGTCAGTGCAGGCCCCGCCGTGGCAGCGGGCACCCGTTTCATCGAGCTTCACCGGCACCAGGTTGGCGTCATCAAGATCAAATTCCTTCTTGTTGAGTTTCACCATGAAATGCTCGCGGATCAATTCCTGCGTCTGTGCGTAATTCAGCGGCACCTGCTGCAGTTCGGGCGTCAGCACCTGCTTGGCACAGGTGGCACGCGCCTTCGCATCCGGCACACGTCCGATGAGCATGGCAGTCGAGACACTCACTTCACCGGCATTCACGGCCGCGACGAGTTCCTCGGGGCAGAGCAGCAATTTCATGCGAGCGACGATGTATTCCACATCCTTGGAGATCATCTTGGCCAGGCTCTCTTGCGTGTAGAGATTCTCGCCCAGTTCCCCCTTGAGCTGCAGTAGTCGCTCAAATGCATGGGCCTCTTCGCTCGGCGTCAAGCCTTCACGCTGCAGGTTCTCTGTCAGCACCATGGCTTCAGCGGTCGCATCACTGATGTTGCTCACCAGGACAGGCACCAGCACCAGCCCGGCCTCAATCGCCGCGCGCATCCGCCGCTCGCCGGCCACGAGCTCCAGTCGTTCGAGACCTCCCAACGACACCTCTTTGGGATACCGTGCCACCAACGGCTGGATGATACCATGCTCACGGATGCTCTCTGTCAGTTCCGCCAGCTTCGCGGGATCAAATTCCTTCCGGCTCTGGAAGGGTGAAGGATCAATGAGGCGCGGATCAAAATCGATGAGTTGCGGTTTGTTATTCGTGGTCGGGTTCATACTTGTTTCATGTTTCGGGATTGTTTGGCTTTGGAATTCCTGCGGTTGCGGTTGCCTTTGGCGGCCTTGGCGCAGGCCTGGCTCGTGGCCTCGCTGCGCGCGCCGTTGCTCAGCACACCATGCGCGCCGGCGGCTTTGAGTTTCTTTTGCACCTCGCGTTTCTCACGTGCGCTCACGGTCGCACGCACCTCACCGAGCTTGCGTGCCACGTCCGCCTGGCTGAGGCCAAACTGCTGCAAAATGTGCGGCCGCACCCGGCGGATGCACGCCAGCACCTTCCGCGTGATGTCCGCCTCCTGACGCGAGCCTTTGGCGAAGTAGTCGAGGAAGTCCTGAAAGTACTGCAATCGCGATTTGCGCAATGCCTCATTCTGCGCACGCAGTTCCTCGATGTCATCCACCTCAACCAGGTTTTCGACCTCAGCACTGTCGTGCATCAGCTCTGCCATGCTCATCCGTTCATTGAGCGTGTCATCTTCCTCTTCATCCATGCAAACCGGCCGCTCTGTGAATGTCAGCGCGCCCACATGCCGCGCAATGCCATCCACGGTCAAGAACAGCGCCGTGACCAGCTCCAACGCACGTTCCCTTCCCTGCCTCGTTGAGGCTCGGTTCTTGAGCTGGCGAAGTTGCGCGAAAGCCTGCGTGAATAAATCCTCCGTGCTCAGACCCAGGCCCTGTATCACGTCCGGCTTCATGATCCCACCTCGTCTTCATCATCAAGTGAATGATCCCCCGCCCGGTGCAGCGTGGCCCGCAGAAGCTCCAGAGTAACCCCCGTGTGGCCGCACTGGGAGGCATTCGCTCGCACATTCGCAAACAGCTCCAGATCCTCAGTGCGCGCCTGCATCGTAGCAGGCTCCTCATTACCGCACATCACCTCCTTCGCCGCGATCACCTTGATCGTCGTCAGTTTCGTCGCCAGCGTCATCATGATCTGCCGCACCTTCAGCGTCCGGTCACAGGCCCCAGGCATCGCATGCTCCAGTCCCGTGAGCTCCGCGCGGATCTCGCCCATGTCACTGATCGCAGCGGCCACAGCGGCATCGATCTCATCCTTGAGCGTCATGCGTCAGAGCCTCCCTTCTTCCACTCTTCACCCTTGTCGTCATCTTCACCCGCTAGGTCATCCGGCGGCAGATCAAACGGCGGGATCGCATCGAGCAGCGCTTCGCTAAGCTCCAGGGCTGATTGCTCATCGATCACCAACGTCACATGCGCACCCAGCGTGATCTCATACAGGTGCCCGTCCGTTTCGCCAACGCGACCGCCAAACTCAGCCACGGGCATGCGCGTGGCCTTCGTGGGCGTGTCCTCCTGGAGCAGGTTGATGCTGATCACGCCGCTCTCCTCCCCGCATCCACATGCTTGATCTTCGTGGCCCGCTCATCAGCGCTAATCACATCCGCAGGCCGGAATCGCACCGTGCGATGTCCCAGCCGCATCGGCTTCAGCCCCAGCCTGCGCGCGATACGCTTTGCCTGCCGCTGGCACACACCCCAGTGGCTCGCCAGGTCGTCGTAAGTCATCGGACCTTCGCTCATGCCATCTGCTCCTCCAACGCTTGTTTGATGTGATCTGCGCTCAACCGTCCGTGGTAGTTCCCGCTGCCCCAATGATGGACGATGGGCAGCTTGCGGCAGCGGTGGATCTTCAGCCCTTGGACTGTTTTGAAAGGATGCTTCCCGCACAGCGGACAAGCCAGACCCTTCTCCGATTTTGGCAGCGTCATGTTTCTATCATCTTTCTCGACCCAACCTTCAGCCGTGCGCAGCACATAGACCATACCACGATATTTCATCACCTTCCATGTGATGCCCGCCCGCTGCTGCGACCTGATCGCCTCACGCGCATAGCCCTCATGCCGTTTACCGACGGTAACGCTGTCCACATTGTAAGGCCCGCCAATCACCCGGAAGCCAGGAGCCAAAGCCTCCACCCCCGCGATCCGATCTGCCGAGATTGCTTTCATGTTCATGCGTAGGCCCTTTCATGGTTCAGCGTTAAATCACCCTCGACCGCCACGACTGCTTGCGGCTCAGACAAAATCCGCAGCCGCGCCATCGGCAGATCGCGCAGATGCTTGTACGCACTCGTCTTGTGGTGCAGCGCCGCCAGCACCGCCTCCATGGACGTGCGTGCTTCCGTTTCCCTAGCAAAGCAGATGCACAGGCTGTCCGTGTGAATGGTCACGAGGTAGGTCATGATGGCAATCCCTCCTTGATGCATTTCGCCAGCTCCCCGAGGCACCGCGCCAGCCCCTCCAGCTTCTCCTCCGCCAAGAGCAGCTCCTCGCCATAATCTTCGACCGACAGGTGCCGCTGCGCGCGCAGCACATGCACCTGGATATGACGCGTCTCCTCCGCGCAAGACTCCAAGATCCTCACCAAGTCAGCACGGGCCACCCCAATCAAAGGCATTGCCAGCGGGGCCGTCGTACGTTGTTCACAGTTCACCGTGTCTTCATCTGGAGAAGCCTCTGCCGCCGCATCAATCTCAAACCACTCCACCGCCCCCTCCTCATCCTGCGCTTTCAGCGTCCGAAATGCCAAAAACCCCACCGCCACCGTCCCCAGCGCCAGGAGCCCAATCACGAGCCCCTTCTGCCACTCCTCCAGCACCGGCCCCTCCCCGCGCATCTCACAGCCACTCAGCAGCCACGCCGCCAGCAGCGCCGCCAACACCCACAGCGCCTTCTGCCACCACGCCCGCGACCGCTCACATCTCACGATTCCCGTTGAAAAGCGCTGCTCTCTCATGATACACACCCTCCCAGTCCAGAAATGAGCCCATGAATTTCCAACTCTGTCAGCCATGACTCGCCGGCGGGTGTGATCGTGTAGCCCCCAGCCTCATCATTCCACCGCGCCAAACCCGCAGCGATGAGCGGCCCCAGTTGGTAAGTGCGCTTCACACGCACCGCCGCCTCACGCGTCAATGACCCGCATTTAAGTTCCTGCAGGCATTCGACGTGACTCAACCCACACTTAGTGCGGGCAATGCCAAGAGCCTGCGTGCGCGCCGTAAAGTCATTCTTCATCACCTGGGTTCTCATGACTCCACCTCCAGTCTGCGTTGATCGACCTGACGCAGGCAATACACGCACTCAGCGGTGTAGGCCGTGACAGGGCGCATTTGATCTGCCGCCTGGCGGAGAAAGTCCCCGCTGTCACCGGAGGCCTGGAAGGCCCGGAGAAACACCGAGAGGTTCATGCCCTGCACACCGAGCACCGAGGCAAACTCTGCCGCAAAATCGATGTCGCTCAGCGAGCTCGTGCTCTCCAGTACTTCAGCGCCATCCTTGAGCGCTGCGATCAGTTGCTTGCGGTTCATGACTCCACCTCCTTCCCCTGCACAGTCAGCAGCCAATGAGACGGCCAGGCTGCATTCATGGGTGCATCCAGGCTCACCACATCACCACGCTCCTGCAGGCCCTGCAGCAGCATCTCGATCTCATCAGAGTCGATCTGCTCAGAGCCTGCACCCGTCAGGTGGTCGCTGATATTGTCAGGATCATACCCGCCACCCGGCTGAGGCTCATACCCATCCTCCAGGCGTCGCAATGCCCGCAGGATGCGGACGTCAGTGTCACTCAATGGCTTCTTCATTCTCGTGTTCGTTGTTCTCGGTTCGCTACGCGGCTTCGCAGCAGCGTGGGTTTGGTTGACTGTCGGAAATTCGTGCCAGCGCTTCGCCGCTGGCTGCTAGGTGTGTGATTTGCTTTCCTCGCATCGGCTTGGGTCTGGTCCCGCTCCAGGCGGTCGCTATGCCAGCGGCCTGCGTCTCGACCCCACGAGCCCCGTGGGAGGGAATTCTTCAGGCGGCGATGGCCTCACGCAGCTTCTGCAGCGCTGCTTCCAGCTCCAGGCACAGGCTCGGCACTCCCTCCTGTCTCGGGTCCCAGATCAGCCGCCCCAGGCAGCGGAGCCGGTGTGTCTTCACACGCTGCGGGTTCCGCTGCTCCCAGCGTTTCTTCGCCGCATACTGGCGCGCCCGGTAGTCCGGATTGCTCTTCTTCCGCGCCAGGCAGGCCGCGTTGTGGCAGACCTTGCAGAGTGGCAGGCAGGTCCTGCCGCCCGCCTGCTTGTAGTAATCTGCCACCGGTTTCACCTGCTGGCAGTTCAAACACCGTTTCATAGCCAATCGCATCACCCTCCAGTTTGATCGTTTCCAAAAAGCGCGCCGCCAGGTTCGCCACCTGCTGTGCACGGCCCACATCGAGCTGCTTCATCTGCACCGCACCCGCGCTCGTCAGCAGCAGCTCCCGCAAGCTCGCCACATCATCCCGAACCGTCCGGCGGCGCGGAGCGCAGGTATCGGCCGGTATTTCATAACGGCCCGTCTGGCGCAGTGCAGGCAGTACTTCAGCCGTGACCCACTTGCGGAACCTCTTCGCCTCCGGCTTCCGG
>Ga0214199_1000027_pt1 | contig 35035 bp, 57 predicted proteins | sample TroBogEpilimnion_24_FD_153037 | JGI IMG/M metagenome (GOLD analysis project Ga0214199, IMG submission 153037) | Freshwater microbial communities from Trout Bog Lake, WI - 04OCT2008 epilimnion | ecosystem: Environmental > Aquatic > Freshwater > Lake > Epilimnion/Euphotic zone | place: Trout Bog...
CGAACATTTCCATACCTCCTAACATGATGGAGTTCTGCCGGAGTGCCTTCAAACCCATAGACTTCGGAGCATAGAATACATCCGAGTTCTGCAATCTTGTTAAGACGCTTCTTTTCACTTTTAGTGGACACTATTTTTACTAGCCCATGTTTCTAATTCTTGTGCTGTTTCTGTTATTTCACAAGCAATTAAATAGGCTTCAGTATTACGATTTTTAAGAATGGAATGTAAGAACGATTTAGTAAGTCTGTTAAGTTTAAGTATGTGGTCTGCGTAATCGTTCATCTAGTAACTCTTTCTATTTGTCTGTTGTTAGCTTGTTCTGTGCGCCAGGTTTCCCAACGCATTTCTGCACTTCTAATCTGCCATTTTAATGTTTCTGCTTGCTCTGTAGCTATTCCTATAGCCTTACATAACTCTTGGTATTCAGGGCTACGGTATGCTTCCATTTCTTTAGCGGCAATGGATGCCCCATCCGCTTGCGCCATCTTGATTGCTTTAAGACTATGCTTAAAGGCTTCGAGTTCCGCCAATTGACCCCTAGCCTTCGCATACTCAGGAGCTTTTTGATAGATAAATTCAATCGCATCATTAGGGTTATATTCTTTCATTTAACAATCTCCATGCTGTTGCTGCACAAAGTGGCACTTGTCCATTTCCAAGGGCTTTAAGTCTGTCCACCCTATCGGCCAACCCATCAACCACTCTACCCACGCTGGGTTCAAATTTCCAGAAGTCGGGTGAACTACCATACTGAGGGTAATTTGTTTGCCAATTTCTAATCTTCTTTGTATTGATGGATTGCTCATGTTTCCCCTGTTTTTCCAATCTTCCGCATTGGGTGTTGGAAATACTCTTTTTTTCAATGCTTTCCGACTGTTGCTGCCCCCATCTATTCCTGTTGTGCATGGCGTGTGAAAGAAATCTAGATTGTTCGGTACTTTTTCCAACAATCCATATTCTGTCCCTTCTATGATTTGCTCCAACATCGGCTGCTGAAAGCACTCCCCATTCCGCATTGAACCCCAACGAGGCCAGGTCTGCAAGGACTCGTTCAAGTCCTCTAAAAGTGAGCATTGGACTGTTCTCAATGAATGTGTATTTTGGTCGTACCTCGCCAATAATCCTTGCCATCTCTTTCCACATTCCTGATCGTTGTCCATCAAGTCCATCGCCTTTTCCTGCTGCGCTGATGTCTTGACATGGAAATCCCCCAGATACAACGTCAACAATTCCTGCCCAAGGTTTTCCATCAAAGGTTTGAACGTCATCCCAAATTGGGAAAGTCGGGAGAAGTCCATCATTTTGTCTGGCGCACAATACGCTTGCTGGATATGCTTCCCATTCAACGGCACAGACTGTTCGCCATCCAAGCAAATATCCCCCAAGTATTCCTCCACCAGCGCCTGCGAAAAGAGCCAACTCATTCATATAGCCCTCATTTAAGATTCATCCATAAACCAATTTGTGCGGCAGCATAACCAAGCCAAATAAAAGTATTGCTTGGCGAACCTTTAATAAATTGCGTAAGGCCAACAATTAAATATCCAAGCCCTGTTGCTGCGACAATAATCCTCTCAAGCATCCTTTTTCCCCTTTGTTTCCAGCTTTCCAAGCTGTATAAAAATCTTGCAATAATTTTTCGTCTAATTCATATTTACTTATATACAACCTAAACTTTTGCAATCCCCATTCGTGCCGCCATTTGCACAACTGTCTTACTGCACACTCATGTTTAACTTGCTCATACATTTCTTTTTAAGAGTTTCGTATGTATCGTAACCATTACCCAAGATACCAAGCTCTTTTGCTTTTGCAACAATTCCATCATTGCTAAACATCCATCTTTTATCAATCTTTTCTTTCTTGGGTTCTATGACCAATTCATCTTCCCAGCGTTCTTGATTAAGCCAAGTAGCTGCATGAGGTATAAATTCTAATGCAGTTTCTTTAGCTTTCCAATATTGACAATGGTTTGCAATTGCTTTAGCAGCTTGTAGTTGTTGTTCTTCTGTTAATCTTGCCCAAACTTTTTTTGCTGCTGCTTTTGCTACTTTTCTTGGATACATCATCCAAAATTCATCAAACATAAGTTCCCCCTTAGTTTTAATTAATACTGTAGTTACTTATAACTTATAGCCTTTAAAAGCTATCCCAAACGGTTTAAGCAAACCTAGCCTACCTAGATTTGCCTTCATACGCCACCCAGTACGGAATCGCATAACCCGACAGTCTTGCATGGTATAGGCACTATCTTCGCCACCTATATTGCGCTGTTTCAACCATTACCCCCAGTAGCGCTTTTAATCCTATTCCCTGGTATGTCGTTAGAGCCTCGAAATAGGAAAGTGAGTTTACTACTTTTTTTCTAACTCAGGCCAAATGATATGCCAAGAATTAGGAAATATGTCTTTTCGTGTAATTAAACCATGTGAATCACGCTCTAGCGTTGCTGCTAGGAATAAAAACTTATCTGCTGGAATGTTGTTTTTTCGCCACATTGATACTGCGTTTGGGGTTACATCAGCTAATTTAGCCACTTTTGTAGTTCCCCCCAACAAATCAATGATTGCTGAATCTGTTAGTTTTAGCTTCATGTAAATAATCTTACATTGTATGTTGCTAATTTGCAAATACTTGTTGACACCTATGTAATTATGCTTACAATCAATCTTATAGCAATTTCGCTATGTATTTTCGGGGGAACGAAATGGGTGAATTACACCAACTGATGTTAGAACATGAAGAATTTTTAGAGTCAGCACTTGATGACATGGAATTTGGCGGTGAACTTAGCCAAGAGCAAGTCGACTGCATTCGTCAAGCTTGTGGCAAACCACGCAACAGCCAAGTAAATCAAGTATTGCGTGATGTCATTAATGACTTTGGCACAATCTTTGGAGGTAAAAATGCCTCAATCTGAATCTATAGCCAACTTAGCTAAAGCTCTATCAATCGTTCAAGGGGAACTAACTCATGCTAAAAAAGATTCTGCAAATCCGTTTTTCAAATCTAAGTATGCTGATTTGGAGTCTGTTTGGGATGCTTGTCGCAGTCTACTGGCTCGAAACGGTCTTAGTGTTATACAGATGCCTGGCAATTACTTCGAAGGCCGTATGTGGCTCATAACACGCCTTTGCCATGCAAGTGGTGAATGGATTGAGCAAGAAATGTCAGTACCAGTAGCTAAAGCTGATCCACAAGGCGCTGGTTCTGCACTTACCTATATGCGTAGATATGCTTTGGCTGCGTTTATAGGTGTCGTACAAGCTGATGATGATGGCAATGCTGCATCTAATCCAGTTCAAAGCAAATCAAGCACATCAATGAAGTCAATCGCCAAAGATATTTTATAAAGGACAAGAAATGGCATATACACCAAAAGAAGGATCAGGGAGTTTATTTAAGAATGACCGTAAAACGACTGATAACCATCCTGATTATTCGGGCACAATTATGGTTAATGGTAAAGAACATTGGCTTTCGGGTTGGGTTAAAGAGGGTAAAAAGGGTAAATTTTTCAGTATTTCAATTGGTAAAGAAAAAATTCCTTTAGGTTTTAAAGCTGCTGGTTCAGATGAATTACCAAAGTCTGATCCATTTATAGACGATTCTGTACCATTTTAGGAGCTATTATGCAGAACCAAATTAAAGACATTATTGATACTAAATACACAGAAAAAGTGTGGCATGGAGTTGGAGTTGATGAAGAACAACAACTCATCAGCTTTTCACCAGAAGATTTAGCAGCAGTCATTAAAGCGGTTCTGCACGTTGCTGCGGATTTATGCGTATCTGAACAAGATACGACAACAATCATTAATTACGCTAAAGGCATCTAATGACCTGTAAAGCCTGTAAGTTTTTTGTATTTAACCAAAACGATATGATGGGAGCTTGCAAGCTCAATCCTGTCGTAGTGAATAAATTGCCAAAAGATTGGTGCGGTCAAGAAATACCAGCAGAGTATGAGGCTACAGTTATTCCTGATGCGCCTGTAGTAGAAGTTGTATACGATATAAACACGGATGAAGTAAAACCAAAAAGGGGAAGAAAAAATGCTAATAAAGGACAACAGTAGTGAACAAGGTCACTGGTATGACAAGGATGGCAATCCAGCCTACGAAATCATTGGCGCAAACGGCAAACAAAGGAACACAACCTTACGAGATGCTAAAAAACTCGGTTTATTGCCCTCCGTTACAACCATCTTGGGAGTCGCAGCTAAACCAGGACTTGACCGATGGAAACAAGAACAGGCCATACTCGCTGCACTTACATTACCTCGCTTAGAGGATGAAGAAGAATCTGCTTGGCTTAGTCGTGTTTTAAGCGATTCTAAGGCCCAAGGCAGAGAAGCAGCAGATCGAGGCACATTGATTCATGGAGTTCTGGAATTGTTCTTTGATGGCATTTTGCTTGAATCTGTGCCCGACTATTGCCGTAACGCAGAAAACGCCTTAAAAGCCACTTTTGGCAATCGCCTGTGGATTCCTGAGAAGTCAGCTAGTCATGAGCTAGGATTTGCTGGGAAAGTGGATTTACACGCTAAAGGCGATAAGGTTAAAGGCATACCTGGCGTGGTTTGCGATTTTAAGACTAAAGAAATCCCCTTGGAAAAGGTCGTTCCATACGAGGATCATATCATGCAGATCGCTGCCTACCGTGAATTGCTAGGTTTGCCAGATGCTCGTTGCGCCATTATGTTTGTCAACGGTTTGACAAATGAAGTAAAACTATGTGAGATTGAAGAAGCAGAGCTACAAAAAGGCCTTAAATGCTTTTTTCATCTTTTGCGTTTCTATCAACTCAAGTCTGGTCTATAATATTCATGGGGCTGGCTTGGTTTCCCCCGACCATCGCATCCTTCCGTGAGGAGTCAGCCCCACCCTAATGTTGCAAAAAAGATACATATTAGGGTTTCCCCTAGTTATACAGAACAAAAAACTTCAATAAATTACTTACATCAGGTCACCGACACTATTCAGCTCTATGGCTCGTTGAGATTTCAGACTAAAAAGACTCTGACCTGACTTTTTTTAACTTAGGGGGATTTATGAAATACATTGAATGGATTGGCGTTTTACTGCTAGGTATGTTGTTAGGATCAATGTTCGGATGGGGGTTCTAAATGGTTATGCCAACTGAATACGCAACACCAGAAACCAAGACTTATAAATGCTACAAGGTAGGCGAAGTTTTGTTTGTGCCTCACTACAATAATCCTGGCATTTATATTGGCCCAGCTACTAGGCAAGAAACTGGGTTTATCAAGGGTAAATACACAGCGCAATTGTTTTATGCCCATGAGCTTTTAATGATGGGCGCTAGGGAAGTAACTGAACAACTTTGGGTAACATCAGGGAGGGATGCAAAATGAATTTATGGGATGAAGCAAACGAATTAGATACCATTTCTAATCAGATTAGCTGCTTGGGTAATGTTTTAGAGTTAATAGCAGAAAAAATATCTTCTGATCCTGAAAGCGGCACTTTATGGTTATGTCGTGACGTATGCGATAACCTTGTAGATAAACTGCAAAAGCGTATGCAAAGCTTAATGTCTATGGATCGCCAGCAAAAAGACGATGAGTTTATTGCTGACTTTGTTAGAAATGCCAAAATCCGTGAACAGGCTGGTGAAGAATGAACAATGAACCAGTAGCGTGGATGGATTACCTAGAGCATAGTGATGTTTACGACCTTAATGTAAGTGGTCGTGGTATTCCACTCTACACCCATCCAGCAAAGACACTAACAGATGAGGAATTGCTAAACCAATGGCATTTAAAAGATGGCATGGATATAGAAGATGAGGATTTAATTAGATTTGCTAGAGCAATACTAAGAAAGGCACAAGAGTTATGAACGCAAATGAACTAGCTAACTTATTAGAAGTAGATAGTTGGTACAAGCTGGTAACTAGAGAAGAAATAGCCACCATGCTACGCCAGCAACAAGCTGAAATTGAGGCGTTGAATCGCTTTATTGCAGAGCGAGGGGAAACGGGGCAACTGATTATATGGAAGGCACAAGAGAAATGATATATCTGCTAATTGGATTGCATATTGCATTTTTTGTTGTTGCAGGATTTTTGGCTGGATTATTGTATTCAATGTCAATACTAAGAAAGGCACAAGAGAAATGAGCACTAGATCATTAGGAATGATGGGCAAAACGTATAGGAGCGCTTCTGAGGCGTTTAAAGATGCTGACTATGCTATCGCCATAGAAAGACCCCAAGAAAGCAGCTATGATGGTTTTAGTGGCTTTTTAATGGCTATGGTGTTTGTAGGTATCTTCGCCTATGGTTTCTGGCGTTATGTCAGCTTATAAGCCGTTTAATCAGTATTTACACGATGTATATGATGCGCCAGCTCGTAAGGCCGTAGCGAGTTGGTGCAACATGAAATGGGGTTTTGATTGTAGGGATAACCCTAATAAGTATGGAGTTGATCTAATCGCTTTTCGATCAGATGTTCCAGTTGGTGCGCTTGAGGTAGAAGTTCGTCAAGCAGGCTTTGATCGACACGGTAGTATTCATATAGGGCAAAGGAAAGACAAACTATTTCTAAATAATCTGCCGACTCTATTTTTTGCCTTAACTCAGGACTTATCTCATGCTTATTGGGTGAAAGCAGACTTGATAAAAGGCTGTCCATTGATAGAGGTCAAGAATTTTTATGTTCCTAATGGGGAGCTTTTTTACGACTGCCCCATTAGTATGTTCAAACGTGTCGATCTTACCGACCCTTTTTAATACTTTCTCATTGAAGGAAGTGGTGCTTCCTTTTGACTTTCAGCGTGATGCGCTTTTTCCATAGGCAAAGCAATATGCTTGTCTAGCTTCTTTTCTAAGCGCTCTACTTCTTTCTCAATGCGATGTGGCGATTCTTTAACATAGTGACCTTTTGGTGACTTATGCTCTTTACCTTCAATTTTAAAATTAGTTGCCATTTGCTTCTCCAATCATTTTCAATGCGTTAAATTTAACATCTTCCACTCGTTTTAGCCAACCTTTGCCAAAGGTGGCAAAAGTAGCAAGACCCTCATAAAAGCTGGTTTTACGCTTGCTATACAAATCTACAATATCTTCAGGCTTCTTTTGGTCTATAAGTTGCATTGTGCGTGGGCCAATAGTCCCATCAGGAACACAGCCAAGACACTCTTGAAGTAGCTTTACAGCACGACCAACACCCATATTGATTGAGGCATCTAAAAGTAAATAATCAACACCTACAGGCAGTTGATTGGCGTATGATGCCATCCAATATTTAGCTTTATAAAAAGGGCTTACAGTTTCAGGTGTTAATGCTTTCATGTCGGCTGAAGACACTTTATGCCCTACAAACGCTTCCCAAGCTGCTTGAGTAACACCTAAATTGGTACATCCAAGCCGACCATCCTCTAAATGATTGCCAGGATCTTTAGGGTTATCAGTAAAGCCACCTTCTGACTTTAATACCAAAGCTATACATTTATCAAAATTATTTTGCATCTAAACCTACTTGTTGATTAATCCAATCTTGTAATGCTATTACTTGTTCTGTTGTGCTGGCGCATTGTTCGGCAATAGATAAAACGTAATAGGTTTGGCCATTAATAACGATGGTGGCGTTGGCATCGGAGGACATTGCACCGCTACTGGTGTTGAGCATCCCGTTATAAAAATTATGGATATTACTGAGATTAGCCTTGTAAGCATCTTCTACTCCTTTATTTACTAATTGTTGTTCTTTCTCTTTTGCCTTGTTTTCTGCAATCTGTTTTTCCGCAACAATCGCAACCTCATTTTTGAAATCAGCAAAACGCAAATGCTCAACATAAAAGCCAGCGCTAAAACCGCCAAATACAAGAGCAATATAAATGTAAGTTTGTCCACCAATATTGCCTAACAGAGAAAATATAAAATTCATTGGGCATCAGGCTCTGCGCCTGCCATGTGTTTGCCTGCTACTGAAGCTGCGCCACTACCCGATACGATACCTAAAGCGCCAGCAAGCTCAGTTAAGCTAATCTCTTTACCAGAGTAGATTAAGTATATTGCTGCTGCGCCCACCAAAACAAAACCAAGCATCCACGCCCATTTTGCAATGTCGTGAGTCTGATTGTCTTTACCTGTCAATATGTGAGTAAATATTTCACCCATTTAAATCACTCCTAAAACGAACTTTAACCATAATGTTACTATCAATGCTGCTATCCAACACCATATTTTGACACGCTGTATTGCTTGTGCATCGTGCTGATATGCTTCATTTTCTTTACGCTCAAGATTTTCGATGTCTAGTTTTATCTTCAAAACTGCTTCCCATTCTTTAGCGCCATACTTCTTTACAAAATCTATCTTTAGTTGTGCTTCTTTTTCGCTAATTTGTTTCTTATGTTTCCAATCTTCTAGCGCTTTAATTAACGCTGTTTGCTTCTTTATTTCTGCTTCTTTTAACGCTCTACGCCTTTCTTGCGCTTTGCGTTGTGCTATATCTAATCCATCTTGTTGAATGTCCTCTATGCTTTTCGTTAGGCTTTTAGTAGCTTTTTGAGTGGCATTAAGGCTTTCGCTAAGAGTTTTGACCCCTTGTGCGAATGGATCGGTCATATATCATTTTGCGCTGAAATAATGAGCAATAAAGCCAATTAATGAACTGATGCCAGACACAACCATCATACCAACCCAAAAGCCACCACGACCTTTATTAGCCATAGCAAGCAATTCTTTGATATCGTGGCGCATTTCAGCAACTTCTTTTTCCATAGCCTCTACCTTTTGCCACATTACCCCTACTTTGATTGGATCAAACTCAGTCATGATTATGTCTTTTGTATATACGCTAACGCATAGTAAAGTGGTTTATTTGTAGCTCCTGAAGTCATTACACCAGAACTTGCAAAGCCGCCTGTATTGCCTACTCCATAAGTATTACCAGCGCCTAAAACAAAAGAATCTTCTAAGTTAGGAGTTCCATTAGTGCCATCGCAAATGACATACCCACTTGGTATAGAACCGATTGATCCTGACCACATAATAATTCCACCGCTAGGCACGTTAGTAGAACTAGAAGTCCCAGCAGGGATACCATAGATATTGTCATAAGTTTGTAAAGTAGAACCTGTTGAATCAGTTAATACGAATTTATAAGATATGCCAGATGTAAGCCAAATTTCAAATGGGGGAATACCGTTTGTTCCTAATTGAATAGGATTCGCATTAGGAATAGATCCGCTATTGTCTGTATAAGTAGTTAATGATGTAGATGATCCAGCTTGATAGGTATAAATATAACCACCTGACAACAGAACACCGCTATTATTAAAGAATGGGGTAACTGAGTTACCTATTGGGGATAGTAATACGGTCATTATTATTCCTTGTTAATTAATCCTGAATGTGGATGCACAGTTTCTGCAGCAAATTTACCTTTATTGACAAATTCTGCTGCTGATTTTAATGCTTGAACAGGCAAAATTGATGCGCCACCAGTTTTTGCCGCTAAAGCTGCTTCAGCTTTTGTTTGCATTCCTTGTTTTGCTAAAGCCCCAAACAATCCAGACAAACTATTTGAATGATTAAATACTCCTGCATCAGGTTTTGCAACTTTTGCGCCTAACACATTTATTTCCATTAAATCATTTAATGCTTCAGGCCCAAGTTTTTCAACTAATCCAGAGTTATTATTTACTAAATAATCATTTAGTTGTTTAGGTGTAAATTTACCCATATCACCTGTAAATCCTGCTTTTTTAATAATTTTTTCTAATTCTGCACCTTTTATTGCTTCAAGCGCTCTTGGGTTGTTAGCAAATTCTGCTTTAACACGCCTTAAATCACCAGTAGAAAGATTATTAATAAAATTGTTATAAAATTTATTTGCGCCTGTGCTACCCATTTGTTCTCCAGCTTCATTAACAAATGGCTTTGCTTCAACAGCAAATTTATAACCAGGAATTGTTTCTAATTTATCAAATCTTTGTTTTGCCAAATTTTTTGAAGCTATATATTGTGGCATTAATTCTTCCATGCCATCTTTTAATGGAATTTGCTCAAAAGCATTTCTAACTTGACCAGCAGCAGCAGACGCTTCTTTATCTGCGCCCCTTTGCATTCTTGATAATTTTTTATCAAAAGCAATAAACTCTGGCAAAGTCATGCCATTTTTTTCAATCCGTGATAAATCTCCAATTAAACCTGATTTTTCAGCAGAATCCATTAAAAATTCGTCATGCAAATTGTTTTTAGCATGATTGACAAATGCTTGAGTATCTAACGGCATACCTGATTCAGCAGGAAAACCTCTTTCTGCTAACATTTCATTGTGACGTTGTTTTAAATCTCCATATGATTTTTGAATTGCTTTTACATGAGCAGCATCATTAAAAGCATATTCATCCATAAGGATTTGACCAAAATCCTCACCTTTTGCATCACCCATTAATGGAGTATGACGTTCTTTAATGTTTTCTATTGCATTTTTAAATTGTTCTGGTTGATTACTAAATAAATCTTGTATTCTTTGATCTGAATCTCTTTGATTCCATTCATCAGCGTATCTTCCTGTATTTTCTGTTCGCTGACCTTGACTCAATCTAATTCCATGTTTTTCTTCTAATGATTTTGTTTCTAAAGCTGGTAAATTTAATTTTTCTACAGAAGTTGATTTGATTAAATTTTGAGTTTCAGGGCTTAAATTAGGCAATATTGCATTGACAGCGCTTTGTTTAGTTGTTTGTGCTGCCCCTACGTTTGGAGCGCCCATAACTTGAACAGATGCTTCAGGCTCATTAAATCTTTGTTTTGCTCTTTCAAAAGCTTCAGCCATTTGATTTTTTGCTTGTGATGTAGCAGATTGAATGTTTGCAACACGATTTGCAACAAAAGGCTCTCTCATAGCAGTTTCAGTTACTGCACCTAAAACCTTATTTCCTCCAGCTATTAAAGGCTTTCCTACTGCGCTAATAGCTTGTGGAGCTATTAATTGTTCAGGATCATAAATAGTGCTTTTAACTTGTTCACCTACTGCTGTGCCTGGATGCTCAATTAATTGTTTGCCTGCATTTATTACGTTTTGAGTAAAATCTTGCACAGGCATATTTGCTAGATTTTTTAAAGCCAATCCTACTGCGCTTATTTTTTTCCCAAGATTTGTTTGTGCTGCTGATCTTTCTTCTTCTGTAAAGCCTGGTATACCAAGGGATGCTGCAGCATAGGTTGCAGCAGGAGCAAGTAAAGATTTATTTTTAAAGTCCTCAATTGACATTTCACCCAATGGTTTTTGAATGTCTTGAACAAATCTTCTACCTAATTGTTTAATTGCTGGTGCGTTAGGCTCTAATTCAGTAGGTTGGTTATTGGAAATCGCAGAAATGTCTTTTACAGTTTTAGCAACTTGTTCTGTTTTTTGTCTAGGCTTAAATTCACCAATAAATGAAATGTCAGGATCGTACTCAGATTTTGCTTGAGCCAATATATTTTCTGCTTCAGGATTAAACTTGGGAATTTGCCCTGTTTTTAATCCAATAGTCGATCCTGGCAAACTTGCCCATTGATTTCTTGATAATTCATGCGCCTTTTCAAATTCTCCACTTTTAATATATGGTAATGCGCCTATATCTTTAAGAATGCCAACAGCAGCTTTTTGCTGATTTGGTAAAGTAAAATCTTTTAATTTTAATTTTTTCTTTTGCGTATCCCAAGTTGATCCTAAAAGTTGATATGCACCAGCAGCATCGCTAACATCGCCTTTATTATTAAAAACAATTTTTTGTCTTGGGTGATCAGATAAATCTGTAAAATTTTTATATCCAACACTTTGATTTTCTTTAGGTTTTCCCTCATAAGCATTTAAATAATTTAAATATGCTTGTACATTAGGATGTTTAATATCTTCATCCGTTAAAGGCACTTCTTTAGGCTTAAAGCTAGAAAGAAATGAAATGTCTGAATCTTGGGTATCTAAGCTCATTAATCACCTTGCTCCAAGCGTTTCATTGCTTTCATTTGTTTTTGCAATTCTTTAATTGTTTCTGGGCTTTCATTTGCTAAAAGCTCATCACGCATTAATGTTTTTTGTGCGGCAGACAATTCAGAATTACTGTTAATGTTGATTAATTGATAAATCTTTCTATCTTTAGCATTTTCTGTCCATGCTTGTCTAAAATCAGGAGCATTTAATGGGCCACTAACTACACCACGTTTTTTGGCAAAATTTTGTATTCCGCTTGAATATTTGCTTGCAGCCAATAAATCGGCTTCTGCTGTATCAAGCAATCTTGCTAATGCTTTTTCACTAATATTACCGCCATCTCCTGTTGTTGCTGCTAATAAAGCTCTTGCAGCGTCAGTATTAGAATTTAATTGCCCTGCTGCATTTAATTGCAATTGTGCTGTAGATTTAATCAAACTGTCAAAATCAGGATTTTCTGCAATTAATTTTGCAACAGTTCTTGATCCTTGTCCTAATGCAGTACCGCTTGTTGATTTAATATACTTTCTTACATTTTTTATGTCATTTAATTGTGTTTTTGCTGAATCACCCAATGTTCTAGCCTCAGACAATGTTTTTGTGCCTTCTTCAAATTTTGGTTTTTCAGTATCAGAAACATAAGGAGTATTAGCTCTATTAGGAAATGTTTCTTTAACAATTTTTTCAGGTTGTTCAAGTTGCGTTGGCGCATTTGTTCCGCCTGCTGTGCCACCTGTAGGCTGATTTTGACTGATATTTAATGGAGTAAATTGTTGAGTAGCAGGAGTAGCAAAACCAGGTACACCACCAACGCTTGTAAGCGTAGGATTTGCTTGTGTAAATCTGCTTTCTTCTGTTCCACCTTTTTGAGTTAAGAAATTAATAAAATTTTCAGCTTTTTCAGGCCCTTGTGTGATAGCTTGTTTAAACTGTTCCATAGCACCGCTAGGGTGTTTGGGAACACCTTGCGCTAAAAGAATTTGCTCAATCATGTCAGCATCATTTTTAAGAATATCTTGAGCCCCTTGCACAAAATTTCCATCTTTATCTTTTAATTGTGAAATCTTTTTTTGCAATGCAGAAACAGCGCCTTGAGCATTTTTTTGATAAATATTTTGTAACTCAAATTGTGATTTTTCAGCTTCTGTTATTTTCTTTTTACTTTCAGCTTTGCCAGCTTCAATTTTAGGCTGTAATAATGCTTGTTTTTCTTGATAATCTAGCAAATTACTTAGCTGTGTCATGCCATCTTGCGGAGCATATTTATTGCCAGCAACAGGATTAACTTGGTAATTAGGTTGTTGAAATCCTTGAACATCAAAAGCCATAATTATTCTCCAGAATATTGAGTAAGGCTAGTATCTAAACCTGGCAACGATCTGTAAGAACTTGACACAGCAGGCAATACTCCCATGTTTACATTTGACATTGTTTGATTTGCTTGATCGGTACTATTAGGTTGTGCAAAATAATTACCAGCTAACTGTCCTAATGGAGTTCCTATGCCTGCATAAGTGCCACCCAAAGTATTTGCTGCGCCAGCAGTTCCTGCGCCTTGTGCAAAACCTTGCTGACCATAATTTCCAGCTAATGCACTACCCAAAGAAGTATTAAGGTTAGCCATTGAACCACCATAACCAGTAGCTATTCCAGCTAAATTATTTGTAGCAGTAAGCCCTTGATTAGATATATTTCCTAAATTGCCTAAAATAGCGTTTCTTTGATTTTGATAATTAGTAAATGCGTTTTGATAAGCATTTCCAGCGTAGTTTTGGGTATATTGTTGTAAACCTTGCAAAGCATTACCACCCAACATACCACCTAAAGTATTATTTGCAGCATTGGTAGTTTGCTGGCCTTGACCTAACTGAAACGCATAATTAGGGGCTAATTGAGCATTTAAGTCTTGGGCATTAAATTGATGTGATGCGTAACCGCTATTGATTAAATCGCTTAAATTGTTGGCTGCGGCTGTTCCTGTGGCTGTATAAGGGTTATAAAGACCACTTGCAGTATTGTAGGCATTGGTTAAATATGGCCCAGCGTTTTGAAAGCCTGTTTGTAATGCCTGTGCGCCTTGCTGCAATCCAGCAACTTGTTGCCCTGCGCCTTGTCGTTGACCTTCAGCAGCAGTCGTGCCGCCTATGGCTTGACCAACTATGTTACCTACAATTGGCGCTGCTATTGAAGCAGCTAAAACTGAACCGATTGGCATTTTATACCTCTTTAATCAATATTTTATCTATTTTATCTGCATTTGTTTCATTTGTAGCATGAATACAGTACCAAACGCAGTCCTCTAACGCTAAAATTGCATGATTTACGCCAGCTTTAATCTCAATACAAGCAGGGGAAACATATTTATTGGAGTCATTATCTGTAGTCACAAGCACAGAACCTTTAGCCAGTAGGCTTAAATGGCTGTAATGGTGCTGATGTGACATAGCTGTATAGCCTTTAGGTATACGCATTTCTTTAGCGTATAAGCCATCAGAAAAATGATGGACTGTGCCTAAATCGACCTCAAATGTGCCGAGCGTTTTTTTAGCGAGTTCAGTAATACTAGACATTGTAGTAAGGCACTTTAAAAGGTTGACCATTAACAGATATGTTAATAAAGCCTACAGGATTAGCTGGTAAAGTAGCTGACCCTGTTGTTGCAGTAGTAGCAGACGTAAAGTTGACTAAATTAAGCAAATATTGCTGCCATGAGCGACTAGGGCGTTTTGTAGCCTCATCCAAGAACTCAGTCTGTGGATACGGATTGCCTTCGCCAGCACCAAAAATTACGTTAGCCATTAATTCTCACCCTCGCTACCTTTTAAGTTCGCAGATACGATTACACATTTAACAGGATCTGTAACCACGACTTCGTAGATACGATCTCTAGCTGTGCCTAATCTGCGCCAAATTGCACGATTCTTGTATTTGCCTTGTTGACCTAATTTTTGCCAATATTCTTTTGACCAAGTAGAACCACCATCATTTGACCATCTAAGCATAGCTTGTGGGTTAGTCAATGTTGGGTTTGCATTGTTAGATGTGCCTAAAACGTCAATAACTTGATAAGGAATTGTCAAAGTAGCGTTAGCACCAATGGTATAAGGTGTGCCAATATAGTTATAAGGATCTATTGAAAAGCCACTTATGCCTACGCCAGGCTGAAACTGGATCTGCAATTCGTCAAAATACTGACGTTGTAAATCAGTCAAAATATGGGGTGCTCTACGCAATCTGCGTATTTCATCGCCATTGTCTGTGTAATTATTAGGATCTAACTCGTACAAGTTACCATTTTGGTAATCGCCTACGATGACAACATCATTGAATACAGCAGCGCAGTTAGAGCGATGACGATGATAGACGTTATTAGAATCAACATATAACCATTTATGCCATAACTGAGTGGTTGCATCATAAGCCCAAGTTATATCAATTGTAGGGAAAGTAACTACATATACTTCGTGACCTTCTAGCTGATATGTATAAGCAATAGCATCGTCAATCTTTTGATTTACTAGGGTATTTTCTACGGCATGGGTAGAAATACGAGTAGGCATATAGCCATTCATAATCATAATTTGCCCTTGACCTCGAATATTGCGAGATACATAAGCAAATGAATTAGCTACCCTAGCTACTGATTGTGCTGCTGCAATACCATGCTGACTTGACGAACCAGGAATACGTTGGAAAGCAAATGGGAATGTACCTTGATCTGCCCATACTTCGCTAGACTTTTCGCCTAATAAATATACTTGACCGTGATCTGCGATTAACGATACAAGATTATCAGGGGCAGTAAACTTAGCGGCAAAGCTTAATGGCTGGGTAATAGGTGATAAAACACCTGATGCTGCCCATTGCTGAGAATTAGGATAATTATAAATAAAGTAGTTATCTACAATATCAACTACGTTTGCACCTGTAAATGCGCCATCAGTTGTAGGCAAAGTAGCAAAGTTAAGCGCATACATTGTTTCAGAACTAATGGTTTGAGCTACAGGGTTTAATGTATAAGTTCCTGTGCCTCCTGTGCCTGTGCCTAATGCAGTAATAATGCTATTAGCAGCTATGCCTACACCTTGAATAGTCTGACCTACATATAACGTGCCAGAGCTTACTGCGCTGACAGTTAAAGTAGTTACTAATGTGCTTCCAGAGCCTGTATAAGCGATTGAGCCTGTAAAAATAGCTCCAGCAGCGCTTGTATTCATTGCTGTGCTTGTAACGGTTTGAGATAGGTTTACAGTCCAACTAAAGCCACTACCGCCTGTAATAACAGTTTCAGGTGTAACTCCTACGCCAAATACTTGTTGACCTACTGCGACTGTGCCTTGACTTAACTGAGTAATATTTAGCGTTGTGCCGCTAATTGAACCTTGAAAGTTTGCAGTTGCAGGCGTACCGATTTTGTAAGAATAACGATTTGCGCCATCTACAATGTATACATATACACCATTATCTGTAAGGCTAACTGGGCCTGTGCTGGTTTGCAATTGACCAATTACAGATGGTTTTAGCGCAGAGTTTAATGAATAGACATAAGGGCCACAAACCGCTATCAATTGACTGCCACCAGAAATAGTGCGTAATCCTCTTACGGCTGCCTGTGCAGGCAATACAGCTTGCAAAGTTAAACCAGGCGTAGGGTAAAGCGCTACAACACCACGTTCGCCTTGACCTTTTGTAGGATCAACTTCAGGCCTCCAATTGATACACTCTTGTGCATCTTGTGTGATAGATGGTGCTGTATACGATGCGCCTACAAAGCCAAAGTCTGCCATTATCTAAAGAACCCCCCGCTCAAGATCCAGCCTGCGTCCTTTTGCCTACTTGACAACATAGCATCAGCAAAACGAGCAGATTGAACAGGGCGCATATTAGTGCGTTTAATAGTCGCTTTAGCTTGTGCAGCATAAGCGTTAATCATTGAGATTTGAGTCTGTGAGGCTTTACCATACATCGGCATTAAGCGTTCTGCCAAACACCAGCGCATTGCCATGTTATAACCTTGTGGTAACGGAATATCGTCAGTCAAAGTTAAGAACGTGGTAAATACGGTGTCTGCAAACATGTGCATTTCACCTTGGGCTGGATTAGGCCATACATAAATGTTACCTAATACTTCTGATGGCTGGTAATACAACGCTTTAGGCCAAGGGCCATTTATCGTCTTTAAACCAATCATTTCGTAATCTTCTACATTCAAAATGGATACAGGATAGTCCAAACCACCATTTACGATAGGTACGCCATTTGAATTGGTGTTAATGCGAACAAATGAAGAATAGATTGATAATGGGCGCTGATAATATAAAGTAATAGTAGTAGAGGCAACAGTTTGTGGAAAGTTAACCTTATAAGTTCCTGCTTCATTAACATTATTGCCTGCTCCTGTTAAAAAGCCTGTAATCGTAGTGCCAGGTGTAATGCCTGTACCACTTAGGGTTTGCCCTAATACAATAGCTCCTGAGTTTATCCCAGTTACAGTCAGAATATTGCCTGAAATTGATCCTGTGATGCTAGCGTTGATGTTGCCGCCTGGCCCAATCGTATATTGTGTTTGCCCTGCAACAATCGGAAATACAATCTCAGACTTATAAAATACCATCATGTCCTCGTTAGACCATTGATCTAACAAGTCGTTAAGCATATCAAAAGCATCTTGAGCAGCTTCAGGAGTTGGGGTTTCTCCTGCCTCTAGCGCACCGATGTCTTTTAACGCTCTACTGATAATGTCTATGGGTTTTGCCATGTTTTACTCAAATAGTTGGTTTAAAGACAGGTGGATTCCAAGGCAAATAAGACTTATTGCTGTTTTTTAAGCTTGCAATTTGCTTATCTAACCCTGATTTTATCGTGCTTACGCCATCTTGGATAGACTCTTTTTCAATCCATTGGGCAATATCTTGCTCTTGCACTTGGTCAAAAGGCTTTTTAACGATCTTATCTGAGAACCACCAATTACCCTCAGTTTCTACGCTGACATCTTCATCTGTGGCTGTGACGTGATATTTAGCGTGAAGAATAATGCCATCTTCAGCGCTAATTTCACTAATTTTCCATTGATAAACGGTCATCCTGTGTAAGTTCCTGATGAAGTAAATTTCAAAATAGTATTAGATCCTGAAGTTGTGATAGTTGGGCTTCCTGTATATGTTCCTGAATAACTTGCAGTAGGAATAGAAAGAACACAAAGACCTGAACCACCAGCGCCACCAGCAGAATTATTAAAACCACCGCCCCCTCCACCGCCACCTGTATTAACAGTTCCAGCAGTTCCATTTGTGCCATTATCTCCAGCCGCACCACCGCCACCACTACCACCGCTTCCGTTTGTGCCACCTATACGGCTATCGCTTGCGCCACCGCCACCGCCAGCATAATAAAGAACTGATCCAGTAATTGAAGATGAATATCCTGCTCCACCATTACCACCATTTGTTGTAGTAGAGTCTGAACCAACAGCGCCAGCACCACCACCACCACCCCCAACAGCATAAGAACCGCCAACAGAATATCCAGCGCCACCATTGTTTCCTTGACCGCCCGTTCCACTACCTCCAGGGCCACCACCGCCACCTCCACCGCCTGAACCTCCACTAGCAGAGCTTCCAGCGCCTGAACCAGCGCCACCACCTATAGCAACAGCTATTCCTGAAATAGATGAATTAGCGCCTTGATTTCCGTTTGTTTGAGCATTTACAGCGCCACCAGCACCAATAGTAATTGTGTATACAGTAGATGGAATCGCAGAATAAGTGGAGGCAATTAATCCTCCAGCTCCCGCACCGCCTCCTGAAGCAATATAACCACCACCAGAACCGCCACCAGCAATTAATAAATAAGTAACCACATAATTTGTTTCAGTAGTGGTATTAAATTTAATCCATTGACCAGATTGATAACCTTCGTAAAAACCACCACCATCGGTGTTGTAACGAATTAAACCAGCAGTAGGACTTGCTGTTCTTTGTGCTGTATTTCCTACAGGAAGATAAGCTTGTCCTGTGCCACTAAAAGTAGGAGTTCCAGTTACTGTTAAATTGGTAACAGATAAGTTATTAGATGTATCTTGAACTAAAAGTGTTCCATTAGTTGCAGGAACGCTTAAATTAATTGTGCTTGCAGTATTAGCCCCTGTAAGGGTAATTGTGCCGCCTGCGTTTGCTTGAAAGACTAATTGACTCATAGAGCTACCCAAGATTTAGTTGTTTCATCCCATCTGTAAGGCTTATCTGTAGGCATAACTACAGGCGCTTCCCATGTCCAAGTGGATTGGTTTAATGTCCAACTAGGATATGGTTGTGGCGCATAGAAAACATCATTAGCTTGGTTATATGTATAACCAATACCAGCATAGTTGCCACGCAAAGGTGTGCCGCCATTTGTATGTTGACCGCCAATAGTGTTATAGCTGGTTTGAATCCAAGAACCAGGGCTTGAATCAACAAATGTGTTAAAAAAATCGGCTTCAGCCACAATTACTTGCGTAACTTTGCCATCTACTACTTTTGCATAATGTGACATTTAAATCTCCGTTTTAAGCTGTATAAGTACCACTAGAAGTGAAAGTATGAATAAAATAACCACCGCCTGAAGTAACTGTTCCTCCAGTACCTTTTTGAGTGGCAGATAAATATCGAATAATGACGATACCAGAACCTCCAGAACCGTTACTTGTTCCTCCACCACCGCCACCGCCAGTATTAACTGTGCCTGATGTTCCAGCCGCTATAGATCCACCAGCACCGCCACCTCCGTTACCGCCAGCCGCACCAGTTCCAGTATTTGAGCCACCACCACCACCACCAGCATAATAAACAGTTGAGCCAGAATAAGCATTTGTAGCACCTACACCACCAGCACCACCAGAGTTTGTTGATGTTGATGAACCAACTGCACCAGCGCCACCACCACCGCCACCTGATGTATAAGCGCTAACGCCATCTCCACCAAAACCTCCATTATTTCCTTGACCGCTAGTTCCAGATCCTACTGTTCCACCATTGGCTGCTGAAAAACCAGTACCACCACCTGAACCACCATTTCCACCTGATTTTGAGCCTGTGTTTCCACCGCCACCGCCTGTTGCTGTAAATGAAAATCCAGTAGTATTATTTCCATTTGTTTGACTTCCGCCACCAGCGCCAATAACAATAGAATAAGCAGTTCCTGAGCTTACAGAAGTTGCGGCTTGAACCAACATTCCCCCTGCGCCACCACCAGCATAATTTCCACCGCCACCACCACCAGCTACAAGCAAAATATCAGCAGAATATGTTTGAGTTGTAATTTGTATCCAAGCAATCCCTGAATAAATTTCAGTTTGATTTAAAGTGCTGTTATAACGAATTTGTCCAGCTACAGGGCTTGCTGGTCTTTGTGCAGTAGTGCCAGTAGGTACAGTTAAAGCACCAGTTGCACCACTTAAATCTAATATTCCTAAACTAGGATTCCATTTAAGTTCTGTAGAACTTGTATAAATTGTTGATAAAGAGCCAGATGTTGTAGAAGTGAAATTAAGATAACGAGTTGCATTTGTTGTAGTGTCATCTGTAATGGTTACACCACCACTTGCTGATGCCGCCCAAGTTGGTACACCAGCAGCTAGGGTTAAAACATAACCGTTAGTACCAGCAGCAAGGAAAGTGGTTGCTCCTGATCCAGTTTGATAAGGAACGCTACCATTAGCACCGCCAGCCAAGTTTGTTGCTGTTGTGGCAGATGTCGCAGAAGTGGCTGAAGTCGCTGTTGCAGCATTACCGCCAATACTTAGACTTGATGCAGTTCCTGTTAACCCTGTGCCTGCTCCGCTAAACGAGGTAGACGTAAATACGCCTGTGCTAGGGTTATATTGGAGCTTAGTAGAGCTTGTATATTCTGTCGATAAACTTCCACTTGTTTGATTAGCAAACAAAGGATAACGAGTTGCATTTGTAGTGGTGTCATCGGTTACGCTCGCATAACTTACAGGAGTTGTCCAAGTAGGTACGCTTGTACCGTTACTGGTTAAAACCTGACCTGTCGTGCCAGCAGCCGTAAATCCTGTTGTATTTGCAGCCGATTGCCAAGGAATTGCCCCTGCTACGCCACCAGCCAAATTAGTAGAAGTTGTTGCTGTGCTTGCAGAGCCTACAGATAATGTGCTTTGAGCTACATATTGCGGTGCAGATGCGCCAGCAGTTAAAACATAGTTTGTAGTACCTAAACTGAGAAATGTTGTAGCGCCTGATCCTGATTGATACGCAATACCGCCAGCAGTACCGCCTGACAGATTAGTAGCTGTTGTAGCGCTAGTTACTGCGCCACTTACGATAGATCCTGAAATTGAAGTAATCCAACTAGGATTTGAATAACTACCAGTTGTATATACACCGTTTGTGACCGTTCCAGCATTGCCTGTAACGCTGATGCCCCATGTGCCACTTGCACCTGTTCCTGTTGTGCTAGGAGCGCCTAAAGTGTTGTATGAAACAGTTAACGCAGATGCGCCATTAAAAGTTGACCCAGATGCTCCACCAGTACCACCATTATTAAATGTAAGACTGTTAGTTACAGATCCTGCGCTTGTAGCTGATGTTGCAGTTGCAGCATTTCCACCAATAGATAAACCACTTGCCGTGCCTGTTAAGCCAGTACCAGCACCACTAAATTGTGTTGTGGCAGTAATAGTAGTGCCAGAAATAGTAGAAGCAGCAGAAGCTCCAATAGTCGTACCATTAATTGATCCCCCTGTTATTGCTACGCTATTAGCGTTTTGTGTAGACATTGTGCCAAGACCACTAACTTGGGTATTGGCAATAGCAATAGATGTATTAGTAGCGCTAGTTATTTGGCCTTGTGCATTTACAGCGATTACAGGAACTGCGCTTGCAGAACCATAAGTAGATGCAGAAACACCTGTATTGGTAATGCTAAATTGATTAGCAGTTAGGGTTAACCCTGTGCCAGCAGTATATGCGCCAGCAGAGCCAAACTGAACAAAAGTAATAGGGGTGACATTTAATGTGCCGCCAGGATCGCTAGTGCAGACCCAAGATGTATCAGCCCAAGTTGTGCCTTGCATAACAAACATATAAGCAGATGGAACTTCTGCCCATGTATCCATATCAGGCGCTCTAGTCCATGCGCTTGCAGATGCTATGTAAATGCCGTTATATTGGCTTAAAGACTGGTTTTTAACGAGTATTCGATCACCAGCTAGGGTTGTATACCCATCAATCGTTTGAAGCCCTGAGAGCGTGATATTAGCCGTTGTAGCGGCAATTACAGCAGCTTTGGCGTTTAGACCTTGAACAAAGTTATCAACATATGATTTGTTGGTAATGTCTAATCCATTAACAGGAGTTGTGCTAATCGTTCCTGTAGTCGTTGTTAAGCTTGTAAATGTGCCTGCTGCTGGGGTTGTGCCGCCAATAACTGTGCTATCAACGGTGCTATTGGTAATGGTTAACCCTGATTGAACAGGATTAATTGAAGCATAAAAGGGCTTATTCTGGCCTATAAAGGTTTGAAAGTTCCCTTGTAGGTCAAAATAAGCCTGTACAGGCAGTAAGTTTTGATCCTGCGTTAATGCTGGCCCAGTAGCCATAATTTACCCTTAGTAGGCTATTGCATTAACTAGAATTACATCTCCAGCAGACATATTTGCAGCAGCACCAGTTGTTACAGAATAGCTAGTAAATGTTACTGAAGTTGTTGTGCTTCCTGTTAATTGCAAGAATAAAGTAGATCCGCTTGTAACATCTGCTGCAAAAGCTAACCATCCATTAGGAGCTGTAGGAAGCGTAATTGTTCCGTTTGCTGCACCACCTGTACCAACTACAATTTTGAACACAAATGTGCTAACTGCTGTAATTGTTGGGCCTGTGCCAAATCCAGAACCAATAGTAGGCAATGTATTAGAAGTAGCAATTAAATTGCCACCCATAGACAAAGTTGCTGGGTTTTCAGTATTGCCTGTTAATGGAGGTGAAAATACAACTCCACCAGGGCCAATTAAACCTGTGCATACACCAACAGAGTTAAATTGAGCCTGAACAGGAACTATATTAGTTGTCGAGGTTGATGCTACTGCATTGGTGTATGACATGATTTTCCTTAGTTTTGATCTACCATTGGCATAACATATAGCGTACCGCTTGTTCCAATTGCTGTAATTGCAAAGCTAGGAGGCACAGCAATCACAGTAGGTTGGGACATAGATACGCCCAATACAAAGCTTTGACTGCTTGAACCGCCTGCTGGCAATACTGCGGCAGGAGCTGTTGTTGTCGTGCCTGCAATAGCAGGAGCAATCGTGATAGCTACAGGGTTAGCGCCAGTATTTAAAAAGCCACAAAAGTTAGGTTGGTCATTACCGTTAGGAGTAATTGTTACAGAAGTAGAAGATGTGCCACTAACAGTAATGGCTGTTGTAGGGCCTACAAAACGATAAGCTGATACGTTAGCCATGATTTATCCTTAAACAGCAGTAGTAGGTGCTGGGCCTTCTAAACGAGTAATTTGAATAGCGTATGCGCCAGAAGCAGGAGTAGCAGTAGCAGTTGCTACGTTAGCAAACTGAATTGACAATACGCCAGCAGTTAAGCAATCAGCTTCAGCAATTACGATACCAGCAGTTTGTGAGCCGTTATAGCCTTGAACCAATACAAAATCGGTAGTTTGGAGGCCGCCAACGCTAAAAGTCTGTGCAGCAGATGTATTTGGAGCTACAGCAGCAGGGGTAATTGATGGGGCAATGTAAAAAGTTTCGTGGGAATTACCACGAGTAACAGTAGTGCTAGACATATTTTTTCCTTTGCAAAGGGGTTTGTTGTAAATCTGCAACTATTTTACATTGTTTTCTTGTTCTCTCAAGTGTTTTCCAACAGTTCCTACAAAAGATTTATAGCCAATATGACCCATCTCTATTTCAAAATCTGCCCATACTTGACCGCCTATATCAATCCATCTTTGACAAAAGCTAAAGTCCTCACTTAAACGATTTCCATCAGGGGTTTGATATGGATCAAATAAAGGCCAAAACTGGGTATTTTCGCTAACGCTACGCAATGTCTGACGAGGATATGCCTCAATCATCTTTTCAGCGCAATTACGGGTTACCTTCATAAAACCACCAGGCAAGCCAATCACCTCCATTAGTCCCGTTTTGGGATCTACTCTATATTCGTCTTTAATGCCAATTTTGAAAGGCCATTCAAGCGGATCACGCTTCTTAGGGTAAATACCACCTACGACATCAACAGGATGGTCAATTAACTTAATAAGTGAACCTGGAGTCCAAAATACATCATCATCAATAAATACAAGGGTATCGGCTTTAGAACGTACAAAAGCGCCAAATAAAGCTCCTCTCGAGCCTGCAATATCGCTATTTCCTATATCTTCGGCAATAGAAAACTTATCGCCACGCCCAATAATATTGATGGCATCGAGCAAAATAGCTCGCATAGTCGGAAAATGTACCTTTGCTGAATAGCAAGGCATTGCAATCATTACATTCTTCATAAGATCCCCTTAGATGATAAAAACCCACCCTTTTTAGGGGGTGGGCTTCTATTTTACAACAGATTACTGTGCTGACAAGTCGTAACCGTATACATAAACGTCAATCGTACCAGTTGCGGTAGATGAAGAAATGTTTACATACAAAGTTTGTGAACTTGTTGCACTAGCTGACAAGGTAGCAGGCTGCACAGAAGCGTTAGCAACAGTAGTGTTAGTTGCCAAAGCTGCCTTTGTGTAGATTGCTGTACCTGTAGCGCCTAAAGCCTGATACACACCTAGGTAAATGCTAGAAATGCCAGAAACTGCTGCACCAGCGTTATTAGCGTTAGCTGTAATAACTGAAACTGGAACGTAGTTAGTAACATCAATTACGTTTACTGCGGTATCACCTGAATTAGATAAGCTAACAGCTTGAGCAGTTGCGATCAAACGCAATGCTTGGTTAGAACCTAATACTTGTGGGTGAATCGAGGTTGTGACTGCTGGTCCTGGATTAGACATATAGTTTCCTTTCGTTATCCGTTAAATTAAGCTGCAACACGGCAAGCGAGTTCAGGATACAAGTTAGCCCAACCATACAGAACGTCTAAACGAGTAGGAATAGAGTCGTTGTTAATGGTGTATTGACGAACTACACGCATTGACAGACCGATTTCCTTGTCGCTTGCACGACCTGCAAAGTGAACACCCTCTGGCAACTCAAGGTCGGCTACTGCAAGAGTAAACGCATTGCGGTGCATGATGATGTTTTGTGGGGAAACAGTACCAGATTGATTGAAGAAGTTAACAGCAGCACCAGACAACGCAGTAGGAATACTTACGTTTTGGAACTGACCAGCAGTAATAATAGCTGGAGATACGTTAACTTGGATTGTGCCGCCTGAACCGCTAACTGCTGTGTTTACAACAAAGTTACGCAACTTGTTAGAGCCATAAGCTTGACGATTTTGTGGGTTAACTGCATAAACGCCAGCGATTGTAAATGTATCGCCTTGGTTCAAAGAAACGCCAGAAGTCAATGTCAAAGTGATTGTGCTTGAAGAAGCCCAACCGCTTGTCAAGAAACCAGCAGAACCAGTAATAGCAGCAGAACCAGCAAAAGAACCGAATGTGTGTGCTACCACGTTCTGATCCATTTTCCAGTTCATACCAGCAGAGTCACGACCCATCAAGCCTTTACGATATTGTTCGCCAATTGCTTCCTGTGGAACGAACAAACCTTTCAAGCTGTCAACGATAGTTGCAGATGTGAATGGCTCAACGATACAGCTTCTACGACCATCACGAGGTGCGCCTTCAGAATCAAGGTAAGCAGCAGCAGTCAGGTAAGTAATCAAACCTGTTGGAGGAGTACCAGCAACACCAACGATATTGGCTGTGTTGTTAGCAGCTTGCAAAGTACCATCACGGTCAATCTTGTTGGCGATAGCAGCTACAGCAGGCTTCAATACACGGTCAGAGAACATATCTAAAGACAATGCCAAATCTTGTGTTGTGAACTGTGTGTCAACGTGGAACTGTGTTGACAATGTTACAGGTACTGAAGTTTCGTTGAAATCTTCTACGTTTAGAGCTGGGCCAGTTGTACCAATGAAACGACCAGGTTTACGTACGTTTACTGTGTTACCAATCTTACCGCCAACTACAGCGAATTGGTCATCATAGTTACGATCTACTTCAGATGTGAATGTTAATTCGTTTTCTAAGACCATCAACGCTTCGTTAGTGATCTTGGAAATGGTTAGCAAATTATTTGCCATGATTTATTTCCTTTATGTATTTAAATGGGTTATCAGCGTATACGTTTCGCTTGTCTTGCAGCTTTCCATTGTGCATAAGTACCGTGAAATGCTCCATTGCCATCAATGAGAACATCTGCTGTACCTTTGCCTGCTGTAAGAGGCTTAATAGGCGCTGGTGCTTTACTTCTAGCAACAACTTCCTGCTTGGGTTCTACTTTTGGCGCATCCTTCGCCTCGAACCTCGCTTCTAACTTACCAATTTCTCTAAGAGCTTTGATCGGGGGCATTGCTGCGATCTTTTGAGCAATATCATCATCTGAAGCTAAGTGATATAGGATTTGAGGGCCTACATCAGACTCTAAAATAGCATCCCTTACAGCATCGCCTACTACTACGGTGCTAGAAGCTACCATTTCTTCAAAATCAGGCATTTCAGTTTTAGCTTTATTGACACGTTCAGTCCATGCTTGATTAAGTTTTGCACGTTCTTCGTTTGCCCTGCGTTCTGCTTCTTGCTTATCTCGCTCAACTAAAGCCTTTTCTGCGCTCCATTCAGCTAATGCTTCTGCATATTCAAAAGCATCTTGAAACTGACTAGCTTGAGGTTTTTCACCCAATACGTCAGGCTCTTGATACTGCTGTTGGGGTGCATTTTTGGCTTCAAGCTCTTGCAAACGACTTTCTAATGCTTGCTTATCTGCTTCAGCTTGTTTGGCACGATTAGTAAGCTCTCGAAAACGCTTTTCAATCTTGGGATTAGATTTGCGATCTTCTGTTGCTTTCGCTTCTTCTTCTGCTTCTGGTAAATTCTCGGCTTGGGCCTCGACTGATGGCTCTGACTCAGGAGTTTCCTCGACTGCTTCAGCCGCAACAGGGGCTTCTTCGCTGGCTAAACCAAGTTTTTCAGCATGGAAATCAGCTAAATTATCGGATGTGACTACGTTTGATGCTGTTCTTACAACTTCTTCTGACATGAGTATTCCTCAAGAATTAACCCAATGAACCCATTGGTAGGTCATACAAATTCGTTTATATCATTAATGTTGCTTTTTTACAACAATTAATCTTTGTGTAAAAGTTCAGGATTCCATATTCTGTAATGTTTTGTTCCATCTTTATCTACAGAAAACTTTAATCCGTGATAACCCTTATCTATTAATTCATCTGTAAAATATTTATCGGCTTCTTCATGCCCACCCATTTTCATTTTATCTTCATCAATATATCTTTTTATTACTGCGCCTTTACCTGTTGCAGCAACTTCACCAATTTTAGGATTAGTTGTAAACCAAATTGAATTATCTGCACTATGACTTGTATCAAAGCCGTGTTTTTCTATTTTTTTGGCTGCTTCGTGTGAAGTGCCATGATAAATTGGTATTAAATTAGGTTTTTTATTTTTAATACCCATCTTTTTTTTATCATGTTCTGCTTTATTTGCAGAAGTTACAATTTCTCTAGCCATTATATTCCTCTTTCTATAGCTTCTTCTTCAGCCAATTTGCTTTCTCTAAGGTTCATTTTTGCTAAAACCAAAGCTAATTGAGCTTTCATCTGCTCAATTTCTTTCTGAGTTTCAGTCTTAATAATGGTGTCGTGCGCTGTCGTATCCGTACGCATTTGCGTATCTTCACGTTTAACTTGCAGGCGCATCTTCTCACGCTCTGTTTCAGCTTCTTGTACCTGTTGCTGGACAGTTGCACGGTATTTCTTATCCATTTCTTCAGCTTGGATTTGTTGCTGGAGTTGCTGGATTTGTTTCTGAGCATTAGCCAGTTGCATTTGAACTTGTGGTGGCACAGGTGATTTTTCGTCAATTTGCGCCATAGGATTAAGTGCAGCAAGGCGATCAGCAATAACATCAGCGCCAGGGAAGTCTTGGTTTCTAAACCATAAGTCACCAATCTGTTGCATCAATGCAGGATCAGCAGCCAAGATAGTTGCCATAGAATCTGCTGCTTCTTGACGCTTAGAGTTGTAACCAGGGCCTGTATCCATCACAACGTCATATTCGCCTACAGTTACGTCATTTAATACCTTAGACACGCCTTCTTCGTCTTGACCTTGCTGATTGATGGTAATCATCTCAGGTTTGCCATCATCGCCAATAATCCGCATGACACGCTCACGGTCATAAATCTTAGGGATCAGATCAAGAATAATGCGCCCTGTGTGACGAATACTACGAGTCAAATTGTCGTAGTAGTGGAAGTTAGTCATATCAGTTTGTTGCTGCTGACCTTGTAAGGCTTTGCCTGACATCATGCCTTGTGGCAGTTGGCTAGGATCAAAGATACCTACAACTGCTTGTAAATCTTGGTTCATGCCTTGTAATGCTGACATTACGCCTGCTGGAGGTGGCTCTGGCTGTATTCTTTGTGGCATTTGTGCAATTCTGCCTTCAGAATCAGTCTGCTTATAACGCAAAATAGGCATAGCTTTAATGTTAGCCATTGCCCATTCGTTCTCATGCCCTTCATCTTGGCCTTCTGCCAATAGCCACTTAGCTTTAGGAGCTAATGCTACAGTTTCAGTCAATGCTGTTGACCAATAGTTATACATACGCTGTGGATCTTTTGCCATGCGTACTAGACCAAATTTCTTGTGCTTATCGTCAACTCGTACTTCTTGACCATAAGTAGGCACAATAGGGATGAATTTACCAGCCCATTCGCCTTCTTCAAGGATTTGCATAGCAGTTAGCTTGCAATACTTAATCTTTTTGCGCCATACATCACGTTTAGAAATAACAGTAATGCCAGCAGCTTCTAATACGTCTTTCTTAGGAATCTCTGTGGAATAGCCTGTAGTGCCATCAGATAGCTCTAAAAGCATATCTTTGTAGCGTTCTGTATAGAAATACTCAGCTATGCGTATATCTTCCTTAGTGACCCATTCGCTTTCCGTATCGCCTGTTCCTCTGCTGGAAAACCCTTGGTCATACTCTGCATCGGGGTACATTTTCCTAAATACGTCTTTAGAAATAACCGTTGTAATGAGCACTCTCTCGGCATCTGATCCATCTGGTTCAACGCTATTAGGATCAAAATAAACGGTAAAGGGGTTTTCAATACGTTTAATGTAGATTTCTTGGTCAAAGCTGTCATCCCTTACATAATCTGTAGTAATGCGCCAGTAACCCCAGCCCATCTTGACTGCATATTCAAATGCGTGATCGTAAGCTTGGTCAGCATCGGATTGATTCTCAATGTGTCTAGTAATGCCTGTAATGATCTCTGCGACCTTCTCATCAGCCTCATTGTTCATGCCATGCACTTTAATGCGTGGGCGCTGTTGACGTTGCTGATTACAGATTTGACGAATATACGCATCAACTTTATTGATGGTCAGGCAAGGTCTAGCTTCTAAAACACGGCTATTTTGCACATCTACAGGCCATTGATCGCCTGCTGCAAATCTCACATCATCTAAGGCTTCAGCACGATTATTGCTGTCTGAATCGTTACAAAGTCTTAAAAAATCTTTAGCTTCTTGGATTCTTCCATCGGATTGTGAGTCTGCAACGCTATCGTATGCCATGCTTATTCCTTGTCTGACTTAACTGGGTGGCGATACATTGAATGACTAATTGAAAAGTCTTTATGTTTGCCTTTGTTTTCAACAAATCCATGTTTTTTGTAAAAAGCCTTTAATCTATCTACAGAAGATGCGCCAAAATCTTTAGATGGGCTTAAATCTATGCGCTTTCCATGTTTATCTGCATGAGCAGTTAAATCAGACATAAATTGAGAACCAATCCCTTCGCCTCTTTTTTCTTTTGGAACAACAATACGGCTTAATTCAATAGCATTTTTTCCGCTATAAACATCTGAAATAACGCCATGCTCTTTATATTTTTCAGATATATGTTTTACATCTTTTGGCTCTTTATCAGCATTTGGATTCATCTTTTTATTGATGTAATCTTCACGGTTTTCTGAGGTAACAATTTCTCTAGCCATACAATCCCTTAATCTTTGCCCGATTTTAAGACATTTGTTGTGTTTTTACTACACATTTTAGCCCATCCAGCTTGCTGGCAGTTGATAATTAGCTTTCTGTTTTGGCGCTTTTCTAGGCTCATTGACCATTAGCCCGATGTATCTAAAAGCATCCGCTCCGTGGCTGTAATTGTTGTGCAAGGGCTTTTGACTAAATTGCTTGGTGTCAGGATCTACGTCATAACGATAATGGCGCAGGCATTGCAAGCCATCGTAACAGTTATTGCGATCAAACCAGCACTTATTAAAGATCATCCTAGCAGCATTGATTGAATCTACTATTGGCGTACGTTCAATGACTCTAGTGTTATATCCCGCAGCTCTAACAATTTCTTCGATACTTCTGCCATTAGAAGATAATGTTTTATTCCCTGCATCATGAGGCAACCAAAGAGTGTCGATAACGTATCCATATTCTTGTATTTTAGCAAGATAGTGGGCTATTGTCTGCTGGGTGTTCTCGTAATACCGTATTAGTCTTGTTTCCATGCCAATAAACTGAACAAACCAAATAGCAGTAGCATCTGCCCAGCCCAAATCAAATACAGCGTGAACAGGCTTAATTGGATCGTAGGGTACATTAGTTATCCTTCCATCTAGTTCTGCTAGATTCATCTCTTTAGCAAATATAGCACCATCTACTGTTTGGCGGCATAAACCTTCCCAAACTGTATTGTAAGCATCCCTATCCCTGCTAAATAGGGCATCTTTTTCTAATTTGAGCGTATCAGGAAACCAGGGATTGTCTGACCAATTAACTTTGACAGTCTTGCAGTTTTGAGGCGGATTAACCACAAACCTCTGATACGTTTCATCGCTTTCGAGTTCTGGGTTAAATGTGACCCAAATTTCAGAGCCTTCTTTTCGGATCGTAGGTATGAGAATGTTCCATGAATTACGGCTGATTGAGGCACTTTCCTCTGTCCAACAAATGTCGACCCCTTCGTATGATTTGATGTTTGCCGTATTGTTCTTAAGCCCAACGAACGCAAACTCCGTTCCATTCTTCCCTCGGATGGATGTTTGAGTAACTTCATAAAAACTTTCTAACTTTAATTCTACGATTTGATCTGCTAATAGTTTATGAACAGATTGGCCTATCGAGTTTTGAAACTCACGGGCGCAGAGAACCCTAGTAGGTTTTTTAACACCAAGCACAAGTAATGCCCTAGCGACACCCCAAGATTTAGCGCCTCCACGACCACCATAAAGCACCTTATAGCGCATTGAATCAAACAAAAATGCAAGCTTATGTGGGAATTCAACGGCAGATAACGATTCCCGAATCTCTGATGTGATTTCACTCACTTGGCTTTACAAACCTGACTTCAATAGCATTAATGATGGAATTACCATCAGCATCTTCTAAGCTTGTAGATTGATGTGATTTACCATCTAAACGATCAGCTATCTCTTTAACTGCCCATGCTTCACCAGCTTCAGCCAGATCAAGCACCTTGTCAGCAGCGTTGCGTAATTTCTGTGGGTTCTGTGCAATAGCTCGTCTAAGCGCATCCTGAAAGGGTTTACCTTTACGATGATTGTCGTTCCCTAAAGGAGCGCCTACACGATTAATTGACTTTTCTTCCATCTTTTTGATTTTGTTGTTTTTTTACAACACTTACGATAGTGAAATATCAGGCTCTTTAGGAGCTTCATCTTTCTGTTCTGTAGGAGGATTAGATGCTTGGATTTGAGCTACTTGTGGTGCTGCTTGCCCATGAATCTTTGCGATCAATCCTGCTACATCTGCATAAGCTTGCTGACTAATGTGCTTTAACGCTGCTTCTACTTCAGCAATTTCTAAATATAGATTAATCATTTCTTTTTACCTTTCTTGGCTGCTTCATTCTTAACTGCGTAGCTAATCGCAACAGCTTGCTTTACTGGCTTACCAGCTTTTACTTCAGTCTTGATGTTTTCTTTAAACGCTTTGGCGCTTGTGGATTTCTTTAGTGGCATTAGCAGTTCCAGTTCTTTAGTGATGCCTTGGCTCGTTCTGCTGGGCCTTTGGCTTTTTTAACAACGCCTTCCATCCTTGCACAAAAAGATGCTTTACGACCTTTATCTTTTTCTGTCTTAGGATTTGGGGCAGGGGCTTTTAAATGACTTTTGTTCTTGGCATTGTATTCAGCACGACCTTTGGCAGTCATACCAGCGCCTTTTTCCGTAGGGTTGTATGTCTTACCCTTACCAGTAGTCTTATGGGCAATAGATTTATCGTGCTTTGTAGCCATTATTTCTTCGCAGTCTTAGCAGATTCTTTAAATGCTTTAGCTGTAGGAGCACCTTTAGTGCCAGGTTTACGCATCTTCTCTACAGGCTTGCCTTCTGCCTTTTCTTTCTTAATGCGTTCTTGTTTAGCATGAATATTGGCATATAAGCCAGGTTTAGTAGCCACGGTTTTTTCCTTTCGGGTGGTTGCTTTCTTAAGTTGTGGTTTTTTTACAACATCTTTAAGTTGTTGCTTATTTACAACAAATTGTTTTGGGGCTGGAAAAGGCCAAGGTAATTCTGCTTTAGGCTTTTCTTTTGCAAATAAGCGCTTAATCCATTTAATCATATTATTCCCCATCTACCCAGCAAACGTCTTGCCAGCTCATTAAAAGACACTTTTCACCATTATGGTTAATAGGTGTGAATTTCAAATATTCCTCTTTGGGATCGTCATTCATAGTGCCAAAACGCACCCGTTGACCTACTTCAACAGGCATTGCTTCTCGTCTTGTGGTTGACAATCTCTTGCCAGGCCCTACTGCGACTACTGTTCCCATATTCTCTGCTTCTTTATTGTTTACAAGAATTACAGAACTTAAAACACGAACATCTGGGCGGACTATTATCTTGTCCCCCAGAGGTTTAAAAGTTACAATTTCATCAGCCATCTCAATATTACCCTATTGTTGTGGTTATACAGCCTGTAGCCCTTTACCGAGGACTATGGGCTGTAGTTTTATTAGCAGCCGTCTTGTGCGTGTGCAGTACGGACATGTGAATAAACTTCACGCTCACCCATATTGCCATCGTTCAATTCGCCTAACTTGCCTTCAAAGTTACCAGCGTGAGATAAAGGGCGTGAACCCATTGCATCCATTTTGCCCATAGCAACGCCACCAACTAGCTTTTGTTTGCGCTCGCCAGACATATCAGAAGCAGTAGCGCCTTTAGGTAATTTCTCACCAGTTGCGCCTTTAGTACCCTTCATTGAATCCATTTTGCCCATGATTTTTCCTTTAAGATGGGGTTAATACACTACGAATAATAATACTATTTTACGACTTTTCAAGTGTTTTTACTAGATTTATTGCACCCTCAATATCGTGTATTCGACATACTGGGCCACCTTTCCAAGAGGCCATAAATTTTTGTTGAGCATCTGTAAATTTTGCTTTTGCATCTCGTTTTATTTCGACCAAAGCCGTTTTTGAATGTATGCCAACCACGAGGTCGGGAAAGCCCCCAGCAACCCTAGACGTATCAAACACAGAACAACCAAGATCACGCAGCGTTTTAACAATAAGTGCATGATTAGAGTCAACTCTTTTCGCATAAGTCATTGATTATTTATAATACTTAGTTAAGATATGCTTACTTTACATTAAAAGAGGCTTACATGGCTGGTTATTATTTAACAGACGAGCAGTTCATTGAAGAATGGAAAAAGATAGGATCGCCACTTTCTTTTGCCAAAATCCATGCAATGTCAGAGCGAGCTGTTTATAACCGCAGACGCTCTATTGAAACTAGACTTCAAATTAAATTACCTAGTTTTAATGACAACAGAATTAACGATTTTAAAAAAACAGAACAAACTGTAGGCAATACTCGTAGGGGAATGGATATTGAAAAAGGGCGAGTTATTGTATTTTCTGACGCTCATTTTTGGCCTGACCACACTACAACTGCATTTAAAGCCCTTTTGGAAATGATTAAAGAGTTCAAGCCTACTGCTATTGTTTGTAATGGCGATGCTCTTGATGGGGCTTCTATTAGTCGTTTTCCACGCATGGATTGGTCAAAATTACCTACGGTAAAAGAAGAATTAGAAGCCTGTCAATATTATTTGGGCGAAATTGAAGCAGTTGCCAAAGGAGCTAAATTATATTTTCCGCTTGGAAATCATGACGCTAGATTAGAATCTAAAATTGTTGAAAATTTGCCAGCTTTTGAGGGAATACCAGGCACTACTTTAAAAGAATATTTTCCTGCATGGTTGCCATGTTGGTCATTTTGGGTAAATGAGGATACTTGCATTAAGCATCGTTGGAAAGGTGGTTTTGGTGCTGGTCGTGCAAATACTTTAAATGCTGGCGTAAATATGATTACAGGGCATACACATCATTTATCAGTTATGCCATTTAACGATTACAACGGTGTTCGCTGGGGTGTTCAAACAGGCACATTATGTGACCCAAATGCTCAGCAATTTGCTTATACAGAGGACACCCCTAAAGATTGGAATAGTGGCTTTGTAATGCTGTCATTTGAGCGTAGTAAGCTATTACAGCCTGAAATGATTAGAGTATGGGGCGAAGATGAGGTAGAGTTTAGAGGCAAAATTCATGCAGTATGAAGGCATGATGGCATGAAACTAACACCAGCTATCGTTCGTAACTTGTATTGTGCAATCTATTGCATGAAGCCATTTGATCGCTGGAATATGCCTTTGCCAGAAGAAATACAATTTATCGTGGATAAAGATCCAGCAGTTATGGGTAGTTACTTATACGATACTGGTGAAGATTACGAACATACAGTTACTATTTCGGCAGCTCGTTGTGGGCATTTGGACACGGTAATTCGTGTTTTGTGCCATG
>Ga0214199_1000029_pt1 | contig 34862 bp, 32 predicted proteins | sample TroBogEpilimnion_24_FD_153037 | JGI IMG/M metagenome (GOLD analysis project Ga0214199, IMG submission 153037) | Freshwater microbial communities from Trout Bog Lake, WI - 04OCT2008 epilimnion | ecosystem: Environmental > Aquatic > Freshwater > Lake > Epilimnion/Euphotic zone | place: Trout Bog...
TAGCATTCCCACGCAAGAACGATAACATTGTGGTGAAGATCGTAGGGGCGTATTGCATACGCCCTTATAAAATAAGCCCTATAAAATGGGACTTTCAATAAATGGGGCGTATGCAATACGCCCCTACGGTGTTTCTTTATCGTTTCCACGCCGATAAGAAACTTGTGTAGATACCTATGCCCCTTGAATTAACGCTCTTTCGTATCCAAATCTTCCGGACAACCTAAAGTTTTAGCGGTATATGATAACAACCAAATAGATACACTAAGTATGGAAATAGCAAGGGTGATAGTCATCAACAAATATAGATGAAAGTTATCAGCGACTTTCTGTACATCAATAACAAGATGACGTGAAAGTGCAGTAATGGCGATATAAATAACATACTGCACTGGCAAGCGATGGGTTTTAAAATAAGTACTGACCATCGCACCTAATTCAAGATAAATAAACAATAACAATATATCTTCAAGTGTCGCATGACCTGATTTCATCATGGCCATATAGTCATGGATAGCTGTCCAAACGATAGTTGAGCTAATACCAAACAACGCGGCGTAATGAAAAGCATCAATTAACTTATTACCTATTTTCTGTATCATGACGTTATTTAAACCGTATGAAGTTTATTGCAAACTAACTGGAGTAAATTTTCTACTTCCTTAGACACAGTAGTAAAGGCGCTATCATTAATAGGATACTGCGCTACCAATACCGCAACCTCTACGGCTAAATTTTTAGGCGCTTTTACTTTTTCGAAAATATCCTGTTTAAATCGTAACGCAGTCTGTTCAGCTGTTTTGATTGGCAAACCGGGCATGGCTATCAAAATAGTTTGCTTATCCATACGAGCAACAATATCAACACCTGCCCTGACTTCTTCTTTAAGATAATTTGCAACATTACGCAAGGTTGTATCGACTTCGTAATCTAAAAACTCATTTTTTTCACTAAAGCCAGTTAGATTGATAGTCAAAATGGAAAAGGGAAAACCATTGAGCCTAGAATTATCAACCTTTTCTTTTAAGCGCCCTATCATAGAGTCTTTAGTCATCAACTGCGTCAAGGGATCTAAAGAGATATGTTCTTTATCCCAAGCTTCCTGAGCCTCTAGGCGCAGCACATTCATAATACCTAACGAACAGGCCAGCAATAAACCTAATATCCAAGTGAAATACCACATAATCGCCTCCTAATAAGCACTATGATCGTTGTTATGTATGTGTTCCAGGGTGATTTTGCCACGCAATACTCGGAACACCCAACTGGTGTAAAAAATAACAATAGGTAAAAAAACCACAGTAACCCAGAACATGATTTTTAAAGTCGTCATACTTGAACTAGCATCCCAAACCGTTAATGAACTATTAATCACTGAGCTTGAAGGCATCAAAAAGGGAAACATAGAAACACCTGCCGTTAAAATGACGGCAGCCAATGTTAAGGAACTGCTAATAAAGGCTAGCCCTGGACGTTCAACTTTTGATAGCACTATAGTGGTCGTGCCCGCTATAAATGCCAAGCTGGGAATCGCCCATAACATAGGGTAATTTGCATAGTTAGCTAGCCATAAGCCTAGACCTTTAGCCACTAGCTTTGTTAAAGGATTAGATGGTGCATTAGGCAATACTTCACTGGTAATTTGATAGCCGTCGATATTAGCAACCCAAACACCCGCTATAGCAAACAGTACCAAAGTCAGTATCGCAAAAACGCTCACCATACTTTTGCAACGTTGATTAATATCATCTACGGTCCTCAACTGTAAATAAACCGCGCCATGCATAATCAGCATACTTACGCTAATCAACCCTGCCAGTAAGGCAAAAGGATTTAACAACGCCCAAAATGTACCGGTATAAAAAATGCGCATATCCTCGGCAAAATAAAACGGTACGCCTTGTAACAAATTACCGAATGCGACACCGAAAATTAAAGCTGGAACAAAGCCCCCTACAAACAAAGCTCTATCCCAATTACTACGCCAGCGTTGACTAGGCAATTTACTGCGGTAATCGAAACCTATCGGCCGCATAAATAAGGCAAACAAGGTTAACAATAAGGCAAAATAAAACCCTGAAAAGGCGACCGAATAAGCCATAGGCCAAGCTGCAAACAACGCGCCACCGGCAGTTACAAACCAAACCTGATTTCCTTCCCAAGTCGCGCCTATGGAATTAATAATCACTCGTCGCTCAGTATCATTTTTACCTAAAAAAGGTAATAAAATAGCAACCCCTAAATCAAAACCTCCAGTAATTGCAAAGCCAATCAATAATGCGCCTAACAAGGCCCACCAAATCAAACGCAGCGTTTCATAATCAAACATCATAATGTAGCTCCTGTAGCAATTTCAAAATGATAGCGGCCTTTATGCAAACTGCTGGGGCCTAATTTAATAAACTTAAGCATCAGGAACATTTCAATTACCAGAAATAGCGTATATAAGCCCAGATAACCTGCCAAACTCAGATATAAATCCAGTTCGGTTAATGATGACGCACTTAAGAAAGTAGGCAAAACTTCAGCAATGGTCCAAGGTTGGCGACCAAACTCCGCTACGAACCAACCAGTTTCACAGGCTATCCAAGGTAATGGCAGCGTGTAAAGACTCAACTTTAATAACCAAGTTTGACGACAGCGTCTTATCGAGCTGGCAATAACCGCAAAAACAAACACCGCTAACATAACAAATCCACAGGCCACCATAGCTCTAAATGTCCAGAATAATGGCACGACTCTAGGCAACGAATATTTTGCAGCTAACTCAATTTGCTGATCAGTCGCATCAACGACCGCTTCGGTATAACGTTTCAGTAACAAGCCATACCCTAAATCTGTTTTGTAGCGGTCAAACTCAGCCAAGGTTATCTCATCTCTGTTACCTTGCCTTAGCTCATGTAACAACGCATAGGCTTTTATGCCATTACGGACTCGCAAACGATTTTTTTCTAATATTTCCGTTAAACCAGTAATCGGCTCATCGATAGAGCGCGTGCCAATCAAACCCAATACCCACGGAATTTTTACTGCATATCGGGTTTCCATGGTGTCTTGATCTGGTATGCCGATTGCGGTAAATGCAGCAGGTGGCGCTTCGGTATGCCATTCAGCTTCTATAGCAGCAAGCTTAACTTTTTGTACCTCGCCATCGGTATAACCACTTTCATCACCCAGAACTATCACCGACAAAATAGCCGCCAAACCAAAACCTGCAGCAATCGTATAAGAGCGTTGAGCAAAAGCCGCATCACGACCTTTCAACATGTAATAAGCACTGATTGCCAAAACAAAGGCTGAGGCAGTGGTGTAACCTGCGGCAACGGTATGTACAAATTTAACCTGAGCTGCTGGGTTGAATAACAGCGATGAAAAACTGGTGATTTCCATACGCATGGTTTCGTAATTAAAGTCGGCTCCAACTGGATTTTGCATCCAACCATTGGCTACCAATATCCATAAAGCAGATAAATTTGAACCTAGAGCAACCAACCAAGTAATCACTAAATGCTGACCTTTACCTAACTTATCCCAGCCGAAGAAAAACAGGCCGACAAAGGTAGATTCCAAGAAGAAAGCCATCAAGCCCTCAATCGCTAAAGGCGCACCAAAGACATCGCCGACATAATGCGAAAAATAAGACCAGTTCATGCCGAACTCAAATTCCATCGTTAAGCCAGTGGTAACACCGAGCGCGAAATTGATACCGAATAATTTCCCCCAGAACTGAGTCATATCCTTATAAATTTCTTTGCCAGTCATCACATAAGTGGATTCCATAATCGCCAATATAAACGATAACCCTAATGTTAACGGTACAAACAAAAAGTGATACAGCGATGTAGCAGCAAACTGCCAACGCGATAGATCAACCACGCTTTCTGCAATCATAAAACCTCCAACAAATTATAAAGATAGTTAAACAAACCAGACTAAATACCCGTAAACAAGCGCTTATTTTTCTACAAGCTTCTCTTTAGGCATCTTCTGGTTAATCAAAAAATAAACAACAGGTATCACCACCAGCGAAAATAAAGTCGAGGCAATAATCCCAAAAATAAAGCTCCAAGCTAAACCCGAGAAAATAGGATCAAGCACAATCATCATAGAACCCAGCACGGCTGAAGCTGCTGTTAAAAAGATGGGATTCAATCGAGTCGCACCGGCTTCGATAATGGCATCGGCTAAGCTAATAGCAGAATTATTACGATAAATATTGCCGATAAAATCAATGAGGATAATCGAGTTACGCACTACAATACCCGCCAAGGCGATCATGCCGATCATTGCCGTAGCGGTAAAATAAATCGGTGTACCATAACCCGCTACTGGCGAGGTGAATAAATTGATCAACCAAAAGCCCGGCATGATGCCGATAACTGTCAACGGAATAGCGATCATCATAATTAAGGGCACACCTAGCGAACCGGTCTGCCCGACTAATAAAATGTAAATCATCACCATCGCGGCGGCAAACGCCAAGCCTAAATCACGGAACACATCAACGGTGATTTTCCATTCGCCTTCACCGGCCATTTCAGTTTTGTAACCATCGGGTAGCGGTTGCTGTTTAAAACGACTGAACAAATCCAAAACCGCTTCAACTGGACTGCGCCCAGCCATTTCGGCGGTAACATACATGACCTGCTGTAAGTTTTTATGGTAAATGGCTTGTGCGCCTTGCTCATGATTAAAGTGACCAATCTCACTCAACCGCACCAACTCACCCTGCCCTGTTTTTACCGTAAGACCCAGTAAATCTTGCTCAGAAGAACGTGCGGCTCTGGGTAATTGCAGTTGAATACTCAGTGGTAGTCGCTCGTGGGCCGCATGTAATAATCCAGCGCTACTGCCTGCAACCGCTAATTGCAAAGTGTTCGCTACTTGACTACTGCTGATACCCAATAAGGCTGCTTTATTATGATCAATCAAAAAATGCAGTTGGCCGTGTTCGGCCTCGACAAAATCATCAATATCAACCACACCTTCGGTCTGTTCCATATCGGTTCTAACTCTTTGCGCCACTCTAATAATGTCCTTATATTCGGCTTCCGGCGGTCCATAAACCTCAGCGACTAGCGTCGATAATACCGGCGGCCCTGGCGGCATTTCGACTATCTTAATATTCGCAGAGTATTGTTTCTTGATTCGCTCAATTTCCGGCCTCATACGTAAAGCGATCTCGTGTGAACCTTGTTTCCTCTGCGTTTTATCAACTAGTACGATACGAATATCACCTAAATGAGCACCTTGCCTGAGGTAGTAATGTCGCACCATGCCGTTAAAATCCATCGGCGAAGCAATGCCTACATAGCTTTGGTAACTACTGACCTCATTAACAGTCGCCAGATAATCACCCAATGCACTAGCAACTTGGTCGGTAGTTTCAAGCGAACTGCCTTTCGGCATATCGATAATTAGTTGTAGTTCATTTTTATTATCGAACGGCAATAACTTCAACGGCACTATGCGCGTCACCGCCATCAGCGCAGAAGCCACGAAAGCGATAAAGACCACCAGTAAAAACCAGCGAGCTCTTGCTTTACTAGACAACAGAGGCTCTAGTATCGCGTGATAAAGCTTAAAGCCACGGGTTTCTTTGAGTTCAAAGTCACCACCATGATTCTTACCATAATCGCCTTTTAACAATCGGTAACTAGCCCAAGGCGTTACAGTAAAGGCGATAACCAATGACAGCAACATCGCAATCGGCACATTAAACGCCATCGGTGCCATATAAGGCCCCATCATGCCCGTTATAAAAAACATCGGCACAAAGGACATGATGACCGCAAAGGTAGCAAGAATAGTTGGCGGACGTATTTCATTAACCGCAGTCAGCAAGGCTTGTAGCGGTGGTTCTTTACGCATTTTATAATGTCGATGGATATTTTCTACATCCACGATAGGATCGTCTACTAGCAAACCCAAGGACAGAATCAAAGCAAATAAAGTAACTCGGTTAATGGTGTAACCAAATATCAAATCGCATAATAAGGTAATAGCAAAAGTCATCGGTACTGCCAAAGACACGATCAAAGATTCTTTAAGTCCCAAGGTTAAAGCCAGCAAGACGATAATGGTCAAAATCGCAATGGATAAATGCATGACCAGTTCGTTGACTTTATGATCTGCGGTTTCACCATAATTACGGGTAATAGTGAGTAATACATCCTCAGGTATCAGCGTGCCTTTTAATTGCTCTGTTAACGCTAAGACCTGTTCTGCAACCGCGACGGCATTACTACCTCGGCGTTTACCAATGGCTATGGTTGCCATGGGTCTTTCTTCTCCGGCTTCTGCTAATTTTTGATCGGCTTTGCCTACCGTTTTCATCTGCGCTACGGCAGGACCAAAACCAATACGCGTATACTCATCGGCATCGGCTGCGCCATCAACAATATTGGCAATATCGCGTAAATATAACAACTTACCATGGCTACTTTTTAGCGTGGTAGCTCCGACCTGCTCAACCGTTTGATAATGCGGCCCGGCTTCTAGAACGATTTCACTATTGTTTGCAGTCATAGTACCGACTTGCACATTAACATTACTTTGCGTTAATGCCTGACGAACGTCTAACAAGCTAAGCTTATTGGCATCGAGCTTAATGGGATCGGGATAGACAGAAATACGTTTTACTGCGCCACCGACTACCCAACTTTTACCGACATTGTCGATAGTTCGAAGTCGCTCAATTAACTCATCTGCTACACGCCTCAAGTCCATAGCATCCAAGCTTGGATTCTGTGGCGATAAACTTAGCAACAAGATAGGTACATCATCAATTTCAACAGGCTTAACCAACCAATTACTCACACTAGGAGGAATAATATCTTGATTAGCTAACAGCTTGTCGCGGGTTTTAATCAGACTGCTTTCTAGGTTTTCGCCCACAAAATAGCGTACCGTTACCAGCGCTTCACCTGGTCTAGAGACGGAATAAACATATTCAACGCCCTTGATTTGCCTAAGCAATACTTCCAGCGGTGTAGTCACCTGTTTTTCGACTTCTTCGCTAGAAGCACCCGGTACTTGCACAAACACGTCCATCACCGGCACGATGATTTGCGGATCTTCTTCGCGTGGTGTCAAGGACAATGCCACAGCGCCAGCTACTAAAGAAATCAGTAAAAATAACAGTGATAGATGTGAAGTGGTGAATACACGAACAATACTGACAGTTAAACTGTCTTTTTTGATTTCGGCAGGCTTCATGGATTTAAGCCACTCTCAATGAAAATAGTCTCACCGTCATGCAGACCTGATAACACTTGTACTAACAGGCCATTCTCTTTGCCCGTGCGAATATGCCGTATATGTAAACGCTGACCATCAACGATATTAACAGCCTGAAGTTGACCGTAATGCACGATAGCCGATTTTGGAATGAATAAAGCTTGTTCTGATTCTTGGCAAGCTAATTCCAGATTAGCAGATTGGCCTTGTTGTAAACCATTAACGTTGGGTAATTTAACCTTAAGTTGTTGACTATGGGTTTGTGGATCAATTTCGGGGCTGATTTCATCAATGGTGCCGGTTAATAACTGCCCAATCACCTCAATCTGTACCTTAACACTCATACCCACTTTAAGCTGAGCTGAACAATGATCAGAAATGGCCACTTCCAGACGCAAATCATCTGGCTTAAGAAACGTGATAATAGGCTGATTCGGAATAGCCATATCACCAGGTTCTTGCAAGCGTTCACCCACTACACCATCAAAAGGTGCATAGAGTATATTTTCACCTTGCTGGATTTTACTTTGCTGAGCATTATCGGCTGCCTGATTAGCTAAAGCTTGTGCTGACTTAGCTTGCGCCAGAACGGCATCATAATTTTGCTTAGTGACAGCCTGCTTATTATATAAATCGCTGATGCGCTCTTCTTCGATTTTAGCTAACGCGGCTTGTGCTTGCGCTGCATGATAGATTGCATTAGCGGCATTGTAGGCAGCAGCTAATTCACGATCATCAAGTTTAGCAATCACCGCAGCTTTTTTTAAGCGGTCACCAGGATGCGCTAACACCTCAATGATGCGGGCATTCAATTTGGGTGAAATTTTTACCGCCAACCTCGAACGGACCGTTCCTTGCCAAAATAAAAGATTGGCCTCCATCTGGTTACTGACTTTCAAGGTTTTAGCATGACTAGGCAAAGCTAAGCCCTTAACATCTGTATTACCTGCTTCGGTCTTTTTGTCACCACCGAGCACACCCAGCGCAAACAAAATCACTAGCACTAAGGTGCTAATCGCCGCAATGGGTATCAAACCTTTAGGTAGTCGCGAAATTGAACGATTATCCATGATATGTAAATCCTGTTATTGCCAAAAACCGATGGCTTGTTTAAGTTCTGCATCCGCTCGCAAGGCATCGTAACGGCTGTTAATTTGTCGTGTCTGGGCTTTATCGCGAGCGACTTCTGCATCAATATAACGAGTGACTGTGACTACACCGGCCTGATGTTGTTCTTTAACTAAGCGTAACGCTTCTTCAGAAGCTTGCACAGCCAAAGCACTCACTTTTGCACGACTTAAAGCTTCTTGTAATCTGAGTTGAGCTGTTTTAAGTTGATTTTCGATACGCAAACTCGTTTGTCTTGCTGTTTCAATAGCCATGGTCAGCTCATGCTGCGCTTTTTTAATCTTTTCTTGAGTAGAAAAGCCGGTAAAAATATCCATTTCGACCATCACCCCAGCAGTGAGATTATCTTGGTTACTGTTGTACGTTAAGCTTTTACTATCAGAACCATAATTCACAAAGGCATCAGCTCTTGGCAAGTACGCACCTTTGGCCGCAGCGACTTGTTTCTCGGCTATTAGTACCCTTTTTTCAGCAGCCTTTAATTCAGGATGACTGCTCAACGCTTTAGCCAATAACTCACTAAAGCTTTCAGAAGCTTGAGGTAACTGGGATTCCAAAGTGACATTAATCGCGTAGGCATCAGTAACCGAGAAGCCCAATAAAGTTTTCAACATATTGTGAGCAATTTCGATAGCATTAGCGGCTTGAATATCAGCCTCTTGAGCTTCGGCTAATTGCACTTCTAAAGACAGCACATCAGACTTGAGCAAAGCACCGGCATTAAAACGCGCACGAGATTGTTCTAACTCGCTTTGTACCGCTTCAATGGTGCGTAAACTCATTTTACGACTATCAATGGCTGCCAACTCACCATAAAAAGCGGCAGTGACATTACTTAGCAAACGATTTCGGGTCGCAGATTTTTCCAGCTCAGAGATTTCAATACCTAATTGCGCAGCCTGACTTTGATAATAATCTTGCCCGCCGCGAAATAGAGAATAACTAGCTGTCACCTGCGGGCGATAATCCTCGGCAAAGCCTGGATGGTTAAAATCAGTGCCCGCCATATTAAGTCGTCGCTGAGAAATCAGCATCGCAAAGACCTGAGCCGGATTATTACTATATTGATAGGACAAGCTAGTTTTAATTTGCGGGTAAAAAATAGCTAACGATTGACCTAATTGCGCATCCGCCTGCTCTATACGCGCCTGCATGATATTCAGCTCTGGATTATTAGCTAGCGCTGTATCAATGGTTTGAGCAAGTGTGTAAAGAGGCGGATTAGTTTCTGCAACAGCCATATTGTTCAAAACCACCAATAAGGTACAGGCCGTCAGCAAAATCCGAATAGATAATGGTCTCATTTAAGATTTAGTCCTCTTTAACACGAATCAACATTGTCGCTAAGATTTTTTGTAGGTCGGGTTAGCGATAACGTAACCCGACGCAATGACCAACGTAATTAAGCTTTAAACTTTAGGCTTATGCTTAAGACGCATAATACCCATAAACTTAAGTGGCAAACGCTCATAAAATGGTTCGCCAAGCCCTTTACGGACTTTACGCATAAAATATTTTTCGTAAGCGATTTTAGCCAAATGCACCCATCGTCCTTTTGAAGCCCATTGCACGTTACGAGGTGGAATTTGTGGCATCGCTAAGAAAGCTACACCAGAGTCACCAAAATCAGCCAAACATAAAGCATTCCAAGTACCTTTGTGACTAGGTTGACCACCATCTAATTCTTCACGGATATTATGCGCAGTTGCAGTCACCATCGACTCAATCATGTAGCCAGTTTTTGGCGTTCCTGTTGGAACAGGTGTCTGCGAAAGCGGTGGAATAGCAATACAAACGCCCACCGAATAGATATTTTTATAAGTTTGATTACGTTGATGTTCATCAACTAATACAAAGCCACGGGGATTAACTAAATGCTCAATACCCATCAAAGCATCAACGCCCTTAAAAGCAGGTAGCATCATACTGTGTTTAAAGGGAAGTTCGTGCTTCTTTTTTTCGACACCATTTTCATCGACTTCAGTGACATACATCATGCCATCTTCGATCTTGTCAACCTTAGCATTACAAATCCAATCGATATGTTTATTTCGTAATTCGCTTTCTAACATGCCTTTGGTATCACCCACGCCACCTAAACCTAAGTGTCCAATAAAAGGTTCAGAAGTCACATAAGTCATTTTTACTTGATCACGAATCTTACGTTTACGTAGATCAGTTTCGGCGATAAACATATATTCATAAGCAGGACCAAAACAAGAAGCACCCTGCACTGCTCCAATAATAATTGGGCCAGGATCTGCGACAAATTTATCCCAAAACTCACCCGATTCACCAGCATGATCAACATTACAGACTGATTGTGTATAACCCTTAGGACCAAGACCCGCTATTTCATCAAAAGCAAGCTTTGGGCCGGTGGCGATAATTAAGAAATCGTAATCCACTAATGAGCCATCAGCGATTTCGACTTGACTGTTTTCAGGATGGATTCGTGTAGCTTGTTGTTGAATGAAGGTAATCTTTTTCTTTTTGAAGACCGGTGCAAGCTCTACTTTGATATCTTCAGGTTTACGCCAATTAACACCTACCCAAGGATTTGATGGCACAAAATGAAAAGTCGGTGTATCAGCGATCACCACCACTTCATCTTCTTTACGCGCCATTTCTTTCATTTCAAACGCCATCGGTACACCACCGATGCCAGCGCCTATGATTACAATTTTTGCCATGTTAATACCCCCTTTAGAATTTAATTGCGTTATAGCCGCTATTAGCAACCGTGGCTTTCTTTGATACCCAGCTTTTTCAGGATCATTTCCAGTGGACAAAACTGACTAAAGCCACTCTGAAAAAGATTGAAGCCTACGAATACCGTAAACCAGAGCCAGTTGCTATTCTGAAACAGCGGGCTATCCTGTACACCAAGGATTAAGGACATTAATATAAAAAATCCAGCGACAATTCTAACTATACGTTCAGTATTCATAACAACAGCCTTATCTAATTTGTAGATGAAAAATCATTAATTAACCTAAAGCAAGCAACATGCCAATTTTAACCTGATTGATTTTTACTGTTTTTATTAGCTCTAAAGCCATAACCCCAAGTTTCATAATGAAACAATGAAACATTTGTGATACGCTACGCAACATTATGAAACATAAAAACCCTACACATGAACCTACCTTCAAACTCCTTTAATCACTGGTCAAACCACTTAGGCTCTGACCAAGTTATTAACGCGCTCACCAATCTAATCGATACAGCAGCAGTGCTTGCTGTCGATGTTAATGGCAACATACTTTATTGGAGTAATGGAGCTGAGAAATTATTAGGCTGGTCAACTAATGAAGTGCTAGGCAAATCGTACACTGAAATACTGATTAGTGATAAACCACACACTAAGTTAACTTTTGATAATGAACAAGCAGTCAAATTAATCAAAAAAGATCACACATCCATAATCTGTAATCAATCTACACACAGTTTTGTAGATGCTGATAACCAATACGCTGGGGCATTAATCCTTTTAAAACCACAAAATACATCCAACCCTATCATCAGCAAACAAGAAGACATCACTAGCTTTCATGGCATCTTGACGCAAGATCCTATCATGCGGGAGTCTATCAAAATCATACGTAATGTCTCTGAAACTGAAGCAACGGTATTAATTCGTGGCGAATCAGGCACTGGCAAGGAGTTAGTAGCTCACGCCTTACATTTGGAAAGCTTACGACGCGACCATCAATTCTTAGCCATCAACTGCGCCGCACTTACTCCAAACTTATTGGAGAGCGAATTATTCGGCCATGTAAAAGGCGCTTTTACTGGCGCAATAAAGAACCATGAGGGTTTATTTCAACGTGCCAATGGTGGCACTCTATTTCTTGATGAAGTTGCCGAACTGCCTTTAGAACTGCAATCCAAGTTATTACGAGTCCTTCAAGAACAAAGCTTTATACCCGTTGGTGGCCATGAAGCTATTAAAGTCGATGTGCGCATTATCGCGGCTACTCACCGTTCATTGCGTGAAGAAGTTAAGGCCGGTCGCTTTCGTGAGGATTTAATGTATCGTTTACGAGTAGTACCGATATTTCTACCTCCACTCAGAGATCGACGCTTGGATGTCAACTTACTACTCTGGCACCGTATTAATAAACACAATCTTCATAGCCGCCGTCATATTGATAGCATCTCACCTGAAGCGATGCGCTGTTTACTGGACTATAAATGGCCAGGCAATGTCCGTGAACTCATCAATGTCATTGAATATGCTTATGCGGTAGGGCGTAGCAATGAATTAGGCGTAGAAGACTTACCACCTGAATTTCGTGAACCTACACTATCATCAAAAACAGATAACTTAGTGCCGCTAAAACGTCCCAAACACCAAGATGAAGCAGAACTTATCAGAGAAGCATTAAAGATTTCTAATGGTCATTTAGAAACAGCCGCACAATATGCTGGAATGAGCCGAGCAACCTTTTGGCGTAAACGCAAAAAGCATAAAATAGAATCTTAGCTTATTAGCATTGAGCCGTAGGCTAGTTAAAAAAATAACCGTTAATTAATGGAGATAGAGATGAAACATCAATTAATAAAACCATTATTACTAATAATGTTGAGCAGTTTTATAATTATAGGCTGCGATGATAAGCAAAAACAGGCAAAAGCTTTTCCTCATGAACTTAAAAAATATACGCAACTGACTACTTTAGAAGGCATAGTCAGTAATAATAAAACTAATATTAAAATGGGTACGCTTAAAGTAACCAACGATAGTGGCCGGTTTATTACTGATACAGTATTAGAGAATGGTCACTTTCGTGTAGACATTCCAGCCAACACCGAATTACCTATATTGTTAACAGCAACTTCTGAGGCGAATTCTGAGCAATTAAGCGTTGCCGTCATCGATGACAAAATTACAAAATATCAGATTAATCCAACAACAACGGCCATTGTAAAAGCTGCCAAAGCGATGGGCGGATATAGCAAAGCCAATATGGTTCGAGCTGCCGAAGAAACAGTCCACGTACCCGACTCTAATAAGACCTCAACCGGATGGAAAGGCGATCCAACCACCCAATACGGTGGATGGCATTAAATTTTATTTTTATCCTTGAATAGCGTCTAAAATAATTTAGACGCTCAGTTATTTAAACGTAGGTGTCAGTAAATAGACCTTCTCTGCTAAACAATTTAAACCTCGACTTCTAAAAGATGGGTAATGATCTAGCGCCTCTTGATTCAATAATAGTTTGATTTCATAACTGTCTCCATAGAGTTCATGAATTTCAGCTTCATGAACTGCAAAGGGTGGACCTTCCATTTTTGATTGATCATATTCAAAAGCAATCAGTAAGATGCTAGCTTTCTTAGACAAAATATTTTTTAAGTGTTGAACATACTTCTGACGAAGCTGAATAGGTAAGGCAACCAATGCTGCCCGATCAAAAACACCTTCTACCTCTAATAGCTGATTTGCTGTTAAATTGAAAAAGTCATCTTGCAATATAGTTAACTGATCCGCCTCCCAAATTTGTAAATCATTTTGTTGTCGATGATTAAAGCTTAGTTTATTTTCAACAAAAAAATCGCGTATCGCTATAGCGCTGATTTCTATGCCAAGTACATGATGGCCTTGCTGACGTAACCATAAAAGGTCGAGACTCTTACCGCACAGCGGCACGAATACTCGAGATTGACCCTCAAGGTTTAATTGTTTCCAAAAAGAGCTAAGGTAGCCATTGATTTCATGTTGATGAAATCCAATTTTGTTTTGCTTCCAGCTTTCAAGCCAATGATCTGTATTCATAGAAATGATAATTGTGTAGCCACAAATAATGCCCGATTAATTTATTTATTAGGTGCCAACTCAAAAATGATTAATTCAGCCGTATCTTCACCAACATTTTCTACTGACATTAAATCCCCCGACTCCCAAAACACATCACCGACAGAGTAAATATTGGTTTTGCCACCTTCAATAACTTTAAACTTACCTTTGACCACATAACGAGGCCCAGGCCCTTCATGGGTATGCAAGGGGGTTTTAAAGGCGAATGGAAATGTGACTCGTATTATTTTGGCATTAACGTTATTACTAGGAAGCTCAACCTTATTTTCTAACAGAATAGTTCTGTTTAAGAACGACTTCTCCTGAGCCGAAGCCATCTGAATGCTAATTAGTAAAGTAACGAGTGTTACCAGTGTAGATATTAATGGCTTGGTCGCGAATATTTTATACATGTATTAGCCTCTTATATTGTGATTGATTAGTTTTTACTTTGCTTGTGCAATGATTTGTATGCTTCTTGTAATTAACTTTGCGCCATGTGTAATAACGCTCACCCAACCATCTTACTTGTATCTCAGTAAATTAAGTGATATTGATACCGTCTTCAAATTCATAAATCCCATTATGAGGGATTCTACAGATCGGAGGAAATATGATCAAAAAAATAATTTTATTCTTATCAGTCATTTTGTTACTGGTAAGCATACCAGTTACTGGATTTTCTTCTACTTCAATGATTGATTTTAAGTTGCAAAATTTAACGAACGCTATTGGCTTTGACACCCCATTAAATAGAGCGCAATCGTTTACAGTGAAAAATGAAACAGTTTACAACGAAGCCAAAGACCCATTTCTACGTAAAGGAACACAAAACACCGAAGAAACACAAGTTAGTTTCTTTGTTATTCCGGGTATCGTAGTTGGGATATGTTTAGCTTTCTTATTCTTCAAAAGAAAATGATTATAAATTATAAGCTGGATAAGCAAGGTGGATGCGCGGAGCCTATCCACCCTACATTACTTTAAATAACACTCTGTAGCTGTAGGCCTGAATAAGACCAGCCAAGTGTAGCGAGTAAAGCCTTATTCCGGCCTACTAAACAACATTACTAACAAATCCTTGGTAAAGGATCATCTTCCAATTCTTGTAAAATTCGCTCGCCACCTAGTTCCGTCTCAATGAATACATAGCCGTTGCCAGCTTCTATACGACCTATGATGGCAGCATCTTGATAGCCTAGTTTATATAAGCTATCTAAGGCTGTTTGTGCATAATCAGGATCAATGACCGCTAACACTCTGCCTTCACAAGCCATATATAAAGGATCATAACCTAATAACTCAGCGACCATCTTGACTTGTTCGTTAATTGGGATTTGAGTTTCAAAAAAACGCACGCTGAGAGAAGTTGCCTGCGCTATTTCATGGGCAATCGTTGCGATTCCACCTCGAGTCGGGTCGCGCATAAAACGTAAACCGGGCGTTGCTAACAAGACTTGGGTAATCGGTAATACACTCGCCGCATCAGACTGTAAACTCCCGCTTAAGCCGAATTGTTCCCGCGCCAGCATAATAGCCGTACCATGATCGCCAGCAGTGCCACTTAATAACAGCGCATCACCGGGCTTAATAGTGTTCAAACCTAAGTTAAAATGTGCTTTACGAATACCAACACCCGTGGTTGCAAAGTAAATACCACCGCCCTGCCCGCGTTTTAATACTTTAGTATCACCGGCGACAATCCTTACCCCACATTCTACGCAAGTTTTAGCCATGCTTTGCACGACCCTATCCAATAAGGCGATTTCTAAACCTTCTTCAATAAAAGCATTTAAGGTTAAATACAACGGCGTTGCACCTGATACTGCCAAATCATTCACCGTACCATGTATCGCCAAACTGCCAATATCTCCACCAGGAAATTCCAAGGGCTCTACAGTAAAACCATCGGTACTAATTAGTAACTCCCCGTTCGATAAATCTAAAGGAAGTAACGCAGCATCAGAATCGGTGCTCAGTAAATCATTGTTTAAATGTTTAGCGAAAACTTGCTCGATCAATTCGCGCATTAAACGCCCACCATTACCATGAGCAAGACTGATATGAGTATCATGAAACTTATTGAGATTATTCATATAAAGATTTAAATGAAATTAGGTTTATAGATTAAGATAATACCATCTGTTAATGATTTTTAGCGGCCAGTTAATCGGAGTTTACCTATGTGCCTTGCCGTCCCCATGCAAATTACCCATATCGATGGCGATAATGCCCATTGCGTTGCCAAAGGCATAGAGCGAGATGTCAGCCTATTATTGCTAGAAGACGACGACATCAAACTGGGCGATCATGTCTTAATTCATGTGGGTTACGCACTGCAAAAAATCAGTGCAGATGAAGCTATATCTACTTGGGAACTACTAGACCAAATGTCTGCTGAGGACGACTTGCTTGCATGAATTATCTTTATGCGACGACTTACTTAGTCAAGTGATCGCTATCGCAACGCAACATCAAACTCAGTCCGTAGAAAGCATCACCGTCAACATTGGCGAACTATCAGGCATAGAACCTAGCTTGTTAGATACAGCCTTTAGCCTGCTTAAAGCGGGTACAGTCGCAGAGAGTGCCGAATTAATTATTCAACAATCACCCGTCGTTGTGTTTTGTCCTCAGTGCAACACACAAGCCGAAGTAGCCGCCAATCGCTTGCTCTGCCCAGTTTGTCTAAGTACCGATACCCTCTTAATCAGTGGTGATGAAATGATTTTGGCGAGCGTGGCGTTATATTGTTCGTAGGGACGATAACATTGAGCTTTCGATATTGGGCGTATGCAATACGCCCCTACGGAATTTTTTATCGCTCACACGCAGTAGGATACATGTTTAGATAGCTATACCCGTAGAGACAGGTCGCGACCTGTCCGTACCCAACATAATTTACTGATTAGGACTACCCATTATGATCAAACTTAGAAAATCCGCTGAGCGTGGCTATGCTAATCATGGTTGGCTCAAAAGCTACCATTCCTTTTCATTTGCCAATTATTACGACCCTAACTATATGGGCTGGGGCAATTTACGGGTAATTAATGAAGATTATATTAAACCTGGCATGGGCTTTGGCGAGCATAGCCATCGCAATATGGAAATTATTAGCTACGTAGTCTCCGGTGAACTGGCTCATGAAGACAGCATGGGAAATATCAAAGCCATACCACCGGGTGATGTGCAACGCATGAGCGCTGGGCGGGGTGTAACGCACAGTGAATTTAATCACGCTAAAGGTCGAAACACGCATTTATTACAAATTTGGATAGAACCTAATGTTCAAAACATCAAACCTAGTTATGAACAAAAGACCATCCCCTCAACAGAAAAACAAGGCATATTACGCTTAATCGCCTCAGACACTGGCGAGCAAGATTCCGTGCTTATTCATGCCGACGCCAAACTTTACTCAGGATTATTTGAGGGTGATGAGGCGGCCACGCTGCCATTAAACCCTAAGCGTAAAGCTTATGTGCATTTAATTAAGGGTGAATTAAAGGTCAATGGTCAACACCTTAGTGGTGGCGATGCATTATTCCTAGCACAAGAGACTCAAATTCAGCTAAGCATAGGCAAAAAAGCTGAAGTATTGGTGTTTGATTTAGAGGCTTGATAGACTGTTTAGGTAGGAGTTATATCAATACACTGCTGTATGTTCTTTTTAGGTAGGACTTATAAATTAATAAAGAATCATTAGATGTAAACCAATGAGATAGATTCTTCCCATCGATCTATGAGACTATAAAATATAACTACAAACATTTTATGGACTGTTTATTTTCAGTCCTACAACCTCATTTTTTTCATTCATCAATCTACCTCGCCAGACTAAGCGCACCTTTTATAACGCCTACCATCAAGTCGCCTAGAAACCCGACAAAAAGATACTTTATTACCTGACGTATTCCCAAATACTGACTTCTGAAAAACTATGCTGGAATTTTCTTTTTGTTTCCCGAATAACGAATGGAACTTCTAGCGGACCTTGCTTCAAAACAAAATGCTCAGACAGGACTTCCTTTAAACCATCGAATGTCGTGAAATTTTCGCCATTTTTCTTAAAGCCACCTAACCATTGTTCGCGCTCAGTATGCTCTGTTAACCAGGTATAGGGAGAGGCTATTAATAACAACCCTCCACTATTCAAGCGCTCATGCACTGACTTTAAAAATTTTGCAGGACTGTATAAACGATCGATTAAGTTTACGGCAATAATAAGATCATAGCCCCTGAAGTGAGGCTTGAGATTACAAGCATCGCCTTGAAAAAAAGCAACCTTACTTTGCAAACCATCGAGTTGAAGATCAGATAATTTTCGCTCATGATAAGAAACAAGTTCACCTTCATCAGTTAGGGTGTAACGCACAATACCTTGTTCAGCTAACTGTAGGCCTAGATCAATGAAGCGAGCTGAAAAATCAATTCCTGTTACTTGTGAGAAATGACGAGCTAGCTCAAAGCTTGAGCGCCCTGTTGCACAACCCAAATCTAAGGCATTGCCCATAGTTTTATTGCCCATCGCCTCAATGGCCAGTTCGGCAATTTTCTTTGGAAAATTATCGACTCCGAAATATTGGTCGCCATAATGAAATTCAGCATATTCAGAAAGCTGTTTATCTGTCTCATAAATAGATAACGAAGATTTTAGAGCCGACTCTGCTGCTACATAACGAAACCCTGCATGTTGAAAGAAATGGCGACGAAATGCGTATCGTGCGCTTGCAAGTGTTTCGTTACCAGTAGATATCCAAGAGCCACCTTTAATTAAATTATGGCGGGTATCGAAAGTCGGCGCGGTAAAGTCGTCATAACAAGGATGTACTTCAAAACCTTCGAAAGGATATATCGGCGTTTCAGTCCATTGCCAGACATTACCCGTTACATCGTAAAGATTGCCATGTCTAAAGCTATTAACTGGGCAAGGTGACGCACCATGGTCTAAATGAATATTGGATAAAGCGGGACTATCACAAGGGATTTGATCTAGCCCGGACTGATCATACATGCTCTGCCACTCATCTTCGGTGGGTAATCTTATGGGTAAGCCTGTAGTTATTTTTTTCCAATTACAAAAAGCCTTAGCTTCATGATAATTAACTTCAACTGGCCAATCCCAAGGCATCGCAATCTCTTCGAGCATCAATCGCAAAGCCCAACTCTCATCTGTTTTAAGCCAAAAGGTTGGCTGAGTGGCTTTAGTGTAAGTTTTCCAAGCTAAGCCTTCGCTTTCCCAATAGCTGTCATTCTGGTAACCACCCGCCTCAAAAAACCCCAGAAACTCGGCATTACTCACCAAAAACTGGCTTGCTTTAAAGGCACTGACCTCACAGTCATGATGGCCGAACTCGTTATCCCAACCATAATAGTCAGTGTCCTTGCCTATACCTATCGTGATCTTAGCAGCAGCAATATCCACTAATTTATTTTGAGGAGCCGCACCGCTTTTAAGCTGAGGCTGCCATGCTGGGTGTTTTTTAAGGTAACTAAGCTTATGTTGTCGTATGAGAACAGAGGAGGTTTCTAAATGAATTCTTTCATGCTCTATGCCCATCAAGATAATCCACCAAGGGCTATTCCAATCGATGGGTAACTGTAATGGGGTAGTCGTTATTAGGCCATCAACTAAGGCTCGAACGCTGTTACGATAAGTCATAACTTCAGAAACACTGGGCCAGTCATAATGGCTATCGTTTAAATCATCCCAGCTCATCTCATCTACGCCAACTGCAAACATAGCTTCAAGACGAGGATTAAGACGTTCTTTGATGAGACCAGAAATCAGTAATTTATTAACAAAAAAAGTGGCTGTATGTCCCAGATAAAATATCAAAGGATGGCGTAATGCTATCGGCTTACTAAAATAAGCTTCATTGGCTAAAGTCTCAAATAATTGTTCATAGCGATCAAGAGTAACATGGAAATAGCTCCGGATTTCCTCTCGCTTATGCTCAGGATGACTGCCATTTAGTAGGGGGGTTCGCTGGAATAAGTGTTGAGGTTTTTTAATTTGCATAAGATTTTTATAACATCATTTAGAATAATAGCAATTTTAAATAAAGATAGTTGGATCGAAAATATTAGCGCACCTATTAAAGGCTTGATTGTAGCTAATTTAGGTAAAAACTTCTAATACCGAATAACCCTACTAATTCCTGACAAAAATATTTAACCCGCGGTCTTTGCTTTAAATAAACTTTTTTGGCAGTCAACTTCAATGTTTTTGATTGGTCGATTTGCGGCTGTAATCTATAATTTAATTTGTGAAGTAATTCAATTGTAGGAGTGGCTTTGTCTCTTAACTGTGGGCAGTAACAATTATCGGAATCAAAACTCATGAGTTTTGATTCCAAAAATAAATCATCAGGAACTTTCTAAGTATGGCTTTTAATTTCGACACACCGACTAATCGCCTAGATACCGACTCGCTTCGCTGGGATACTTTTGATCACCAAAAAATCTTACCACTCTGGGTGGCGGATATGGACTTTCAATCGCCTCCTTGCGTCATTGAAGCTCTCACTAAAAGAGTACAAAATGGAGTGTATGGCTACACTCACGCCCCACTAGAATTAAATCAACTCATTGCCAAGTATTTATTAGAACACTATCACTGGCAGATAGATCCAGACTGGATAGTGATACTACCTAGCGTGGTTTCAGGACTTTACACTGCCGTTCAACAACTGACCCAGCAGGATGAAAAGGTACTCCTTCCCAATCCAATCTATCATCATTTTAAACTTGCCTGCACTAGCGCAAACCGACAATTTGAGCAGATGAATTTACAGCTAGAAAATGAACGCTGGGTTTTACCTAGTGACGGCTTAGCAAACCTTGTCACTCATAAAACTAAGCTAGCTTTATTATGTAATCCTCAAAATCCTGGCTCTACCGTCTTTACTGAACTCGAATTGAGAGCTTTCGGGGATTTCTGCATTGAACATGATTTATGGATTTGCTCGGATGAAATCCATGCAGGGCTGGTACTAGATGAATATAAAAGCCATATTCCAATCGCAAGCTTAAGTAAGGAGACATCTCTAAGAACCGTTACCCTAATGTCTTTCAATAAAACCTTTAACTTTCCTGGAACTGGCTTAGCATGGGCAGTAGCAGAAAATCCAAAACTACGAAAAGCCATGCAATTTAACCTTAATGAAACCATTGCTCCACCCTCGCTATTCGCTTATACAGCAAGCCTAGCGACTCTAAAGGACGGTGAGCCATGGAGACAAGAGCTGATTCAATACCTGAGAGTGAATCGCGACCTCATTAAAAATACTATTGCAGACATAGATAAGCTCAGTATCGGAAAGATGGAGGCTAGTTATTTGGCTTGGATTGATTGCAGTCACCTTAACTATCAAAATCCTCACCAACTATTGCTTGAGGCAGGACTAGCAACGTCTCCTGGTAGCCAATTTGGTCTAGCCAACTTTATTAGACTTAACTTTGGCACCCAAAGAGCACGGTTAAATCAGGCTTTAGAAATTATCAGGAAGACTTGCTATTGATTCAGCGATTAGCTCGTAGGGTGCAATAGGTTTAGCCTGAACACCCTACAGATTGCGAGTTGCTTATAAAATCAGCCTACTCCCACTCTATTGTCGCTGGTGGTTTGCCTGATATGTCATAGGCTACGCGAGAAATACCGGGCACTTCGTTAATGATACGACGTGATATTAAGTCTAGGAATTCATAAGGCAAATGCGCCCAACGTGCGGTCATAAAATCTATGGTTTCAACGGCTCGAATGGCAATCACATAATCATAGCGCCTGCCATCACCCATAACTCCGACTGATTTTACTGGTAAAAACACCGCAAAGGCTTGACTGACTTTGTTGTATAAGTCGTGACGATACAATTCTTCGATAAATATAGCATCGGCTAGCCTTAGTAAATCAGCATATTCTTTTTTAACTTGACCTAAGATTCTTACACCTAAGCCAGGCCCTGGAAATGGATGACGAAACACCATGTCTGCCGGCAAACCTAACTCTAAGCCTAGCTTTCTGACTTCATCTTTGAATAACTCACGTAGAGGCTCAACTAGCTTTAAGAGCATGTTTTCTGGCAAGCCGCCTACGTTATGATGCGATTTAATCAAATGCGCCTTACCGCTTTTAGAACCGGCAGACTCGATTACATCGGGATAAATAGTGCCTTGCGCTAACCATTTAGCATTGGTTATTTTTGCTGCTTCTTCATCGAAGATTTCTATAAATAAATTACCGATAATTTTTCGCTTCTGCTCAGGATCATCAATACCCTCTAAAGCATCAAAGTAACGCTGGGCTGCATTCACTCTAATGACTTTAACGCCCATGTGCTCTGCAAAGGTCGCCATGACTTGATCGCCTTCATGCAAACGTAGCAAACCCGTATCAACAAACACGCAAGTTAACTGATCTTTAATGGCTTTATGTAATAAGGCCGCAACCACCGATGAATCTACGCCGCCCGATAAGCCTAAGATGACGTGATCAGTACCGACTTTTTCTTGCACGGCTTTTATACTATCTTCAATGATATTACTGGCCGTCCAAAGCGCCTCACAGCCACAAATATCTAAGACAAAGCGCGATAATATACGTCCGCCTTGTTTTGTGTGTGTTACTTCTGGATGAAATTGCAGGGCATAGAAATCTTTTTCTTCATTCGCTATGCCAGCAATCGGTGCACCATCAGAACTTGCTATTAGTTTAAAACCCTCTGGTAATTCAACGACTCTATCACCATGACTCATCCATACATCCAGCAAGCCGTAACCTTCTGGAGATAAATGATCTTCTATCTCAACTAAAAGCTTAGAATGGCCACGCGCTCTAATTTGGGCATAACCAAATTCACGATGATCGGAACTTTCTACCTTACCGCCCATTTGCTCGGTCATAGTCTGCATACCGTAACAAATACCTAAGACTGGCACACCTAATTCAAAAACACTCTGCGGTGCTCGCGGCGTGTCACCAACAGTAACGGTATCGGGACCACCCGACAAAATAATCCCATTTGGAGAAAAAGCTTTGATTTCAGCTTCAGTGCATTCACAGGAATTAATTTCACAATAAACACCTATTTCACGGATGCGCCTAGCGATTAACTGGGTGTATTGCGAACCGAAATCTAAGATTAGGATTTTATGGGTATGGATATTAGGGGCTATTTGTTGCGTCACAATGAAACTCTTTTTAGTGATGTAATCTGCTCCTTCTAAAGCCGCAGATTACAATGTGGGGTTAATAGACTGCTTTTAATTTGATGACAACATTAGAAAAACTCTAACCGAACAGACTGGTTATTCAGCTCGATAATTAGGGGCTTCTTTAGTAATAGTCACATCGTGAACATGACTTTCTCTCATACCGGCACTAGTGACTCGTACAAACTGTGCTTTATCATGCATAATTTCTATCGTTTGGCTGCCTGTATAACCCATGCTGGCACGAATACCACCGAGTAGTTGATGCACAACCGCTAGTAAACTACCTTTATAAGGCACTCGACCTTCAATACCTTCTGGTACCAGCTTTTCTACAGAATCGGCTTCTTGAAAATACCGATCGCTAGAACCTTGTTGTTGAGCCATGGCACCGAGTGAGCCCATACCACGATAGGATTTATACGATCGTCCTTGGAATAACTCAACTTCGCCGGGTGCTTCTTCTGTACCTGCAAACATGCCACCTAACATCACGGCATGAGCACCCGCTGCTAAGGCTTTAGCAACATCTCCAGAATAACGAATACCGCCATCAGCAATCAATGGTACACCGGTGCCTTTTAAGGCATCAGCGACATTACTTACCGCTGTAATCTGAGGCACACCCACGCCAGCGACTATGCGAGTGGTACAAATAGAACCAGGACCAATACCCACTTTAACGCCATCAGCACCAGCCTCTACCAACGCTAAAGCTGCCTCAGCTGTGGCAATATTGCCACCAATAACTTGTACTGAGGGATAATTTTCTTTAACCCAACGGACCTTATCTAAGACACCTTGTGAGTGCCCATGTGCTGTATCAACAATGATAACGTCTACGCCAGCCTCAACCAAGGCAGCTACTCGATCTTCTGTGCCCTGCCCTGTTCCGACTGCGGCACCCACACGCAGACGCTCTAAATCATCTTTGCAAGCCAGAGGATAATCTTTAGCTTTTTGTATATCTTTTACGGTAATCATGCCGCGCAAATGAAAAGAGGAATTTACAACCAATACTTTTTCGATGCGATGTTTATGTAATAAAGCCACCACTTCTTTACGATCGGCATTTTCATTAACAGTTATTAAACGCTCTTTAGGTGTCATCACCATTGAAACAGGTTCATCATAACGTGTTTCAAAGCGTAAATCGCGACTGGTTACAATACCAACTAATTCGTCACCATTAACTACTGGTACACCAGAAATATTTTTTGCGCGTGTTAATTTAATGACATCGCGGATACTCACATTAGGAGAAACCGTAATTGGATCTTTAATCACCCCACTCTCATATTTTTTAACATGACGAACTTCTCTAGCTTGCTGTTCTATCGTCATGTTTTTATGAATAATACCGATACCACCTTCCTGTGCAATCGCTATAGCAAGTCTAGCTTCAGTAACCGTATCCATAGCCGCTGAAACCAACGGAATATTAAGGGAAATAGTACGAGTTAACTGAGTCTTCATTTCTACATCACGAGGTAGCACAGTAGAATGCGCAGGCACTAATAAAACGTCATCGAACGTGAGCGCTTCCTGAATAATTTGCATAAACCACACCTAACCATCACTAAAATAACTTGCTATTATACGGTGAGTTGGCGTACTACTGTAGTACTAAAATACTATCAGCTCATTAGACTCACTATTTATTTCAATATTTGTGCATTAATTACGGCTCTATAAAGCCACAGCAACAACACTAAAGCCTGATTGACGCTACAAAATTGCACTGCTTTCGTGCGCATCTATAGAGTTTACGCACCATTTCAAAACACACTCACACAACAAAAAAACTTAACCAATTGTTTTTATAACCAAATATAAATGGCATGACTTCTGCTTTAAATAAGTTAATCGCCCTATTCAATAACGAACACCTAGGGCCACACAAAGGATCCACCCACTGCTGGATGCCGTTTTTTAAATCTATTAGTAGAGGTTTCATATGCATATTAGCTATCTTACTTTCATGATTGTTCTCTTAGTGCTGCTCTGCACAGGTTTAGGCGTACTTTTTCTACACAATGAGTTACTACGCAAAAAAAGCATGAACTGGCTTTACTTATTAACAGGCGCACTGGCGATTTATTGCATTGAACAAGCCAAATACACCCAACCCTTTCAACACACTATTATTTTAGTAGCAGCACTGTTTTTGATTCCTATCACTATCGATAGCATTGTGGATAGAGGCCATAAACTTCAGCGTTAACAACTATTGACTAGTCGAGGATGAATAACCATCACCTTCGACTAGCCTTGAATAATTAGACTATCAACTTAGGACGGGGCCATCGCAAAGCTTAACCGCTCACCTTATTTTGATAGCTCAAAAGAACAAATAAATCTATTAAAGTCATTACCGGCAGCAAAACTGATAAAATAACACAATATCATTTTTCACATTAAAATCTATTGTGCTGCTCAAAAAAATAGAACCACTACTTTTTATCACCTTGGTCATACTGTTACACGCCCTGCTTTTAACATGGCTAAAACACCCAGAGCCCACTCAAGGACCAATGCCTTTCAAAATAGAGGCTACTTTAATTGGCAGCAACTCAAACAAATCGAAACCTAGCAAGATAACACCGCCCATTCCAACACCTACAACAGCTAAACCCACTCCTAAGCCGGAAATAAAAAAAACAGCTCCCGCAAAGGAAAAACCAGTTGATGTAGTGGAAATAGAAAAACTTATAAAGACACAGTCAACTAAGCAAGTAACCAGAAAAGTAAATGTTCAAGCTGATGAGCAAAAGGCTCAAGCTGTATCAGCCTCTATGGTTATACCTCCACCAGGCAAAACATCTGCTAAAGATAACTTTCCAATCAGCGACATTCGAAATCCGAGTCCAGAATATCCAGAAATGGGAATTTTTCTTGGCTACCAAGGTGATGTTATTGTACGAATAAAAGTTTCGGCGAAAGGCGAAAGCTTAGGCGTTGAGATACTGCGCAGTAGCGGTCATAAGATTTTAGATGATTCAGCTACTAATGCTTTAAGGAAGTGGCGATTTACACCAAGCAAACATGATAATACGCCCATGAATGACTCTGTAATTATTACAGTCTCTTATGTTTTGTATGATAGGAATAAATAATATTAGATATTACGCAGCAATTCGGGGGGACTAAAAAACAAATAATGCAGTCGCATCGCGACAATTGTTTGAATCGATTTATCCCACCCAAGGGTGACTGCCCACAGCCAAGCAATTGTAAGGGCGAATCTGCCGCCCCTACAGGTGAAACGATTTTTTCACATCCTTAGCTGTGGGCAGTTAAGTAGGTCGGGTTACACTATCGCTAACCCGACCTTCATAAAATCTTAACCGTCAACGCAGACACATCCTAAACACCACTCGTAGCATTTAGCTTATTCATTACCGCAGCTAGATCGCCCGCAACCATCTGGGCCACGAAACTTCGACCATAATCAGATGCTTCAGTCAATAATTCAAATTCTGGCTTAGATGGCGTAGACAATACAAAGTCTGCCACCACTTTTCCAGGAGGTGGCCTACCGATACCTAACCTTAAACGATAAAAATCTTTAGAGCCTAGATGAGCAATAATATCTCTTAAGCCATTATGACCGGCATGACCGCCTTCTTTTTTGAGCTTAACGACACCGGGATTAAAATCTAACTCATCATGAACAACCAGAATTTCTTCAGGCAGTAATTTATAATATCTAGCGGCTTTTCCAACAGATAACCCACTTCTATTCATAAAAGTATCGGGCTTTAGCAGCATGACTTTTCCGCTTGCAACGCTGCCTTCTGAAAACAAACCTTGAAATCTAGACTCATTAGCCCAAGCGCAGCCTAATTCAGTTGCTAAGGCGTCTAAAAACAAAAACCCGGCATTATGCCGGGTCTTTTCGTACTGACGACCTGGATTACCCAGGCCGACTATCAGTTTAATCATTTTTATGCAGCAGCGTCATCTTTGCTAGCTTTTGACGCCATCATAGAAGCAACTGGCAAATTGTGATCAGCACCTTGAGCCAAAGCCACAATCTCAACACCTGTAGGCAACACTAGATCAGACAAATGCAATGTTGCACCAATATCAAGGTTAGCCAAATTTACTTCAATAAATTCAGGCAAGAACATAGGTAAACAAGTAATTTCTACATCAACCATTGAATGAGCTGCAATACCGCCTTTCTTTCCACCTATTGAGGTATGTTCATTAGTGAAATGTAAAGGCACATGAACCTTTACCACTTCTGACATATTTACTCTTAAGAAATCTAAATGCTGAATTTGAAATCTTGCAGGATTACGTTGTACGCCTTTAAGAATAGCTTTTTCAGTTTTACCATCAATAGTGACATCTAAGACATGCGAATAAACCGCTTCATGCTCAAGATGCTTAATAACTTCATTGTGATTCAAAACCAGCATTTGAGGTTCACTATGACCACCGTAAATTACAGCAGGTACAGTACCTGCACGACGTGCTCTTCTTGCTGCACTTTTACCTGAACATTCACGACTATCAGCAATAAATTCAAATACGTTAGACATTTTTCCTCACCCTTTTTCTGAAGCCCATACAATGTATGTATGAACATTAAATTCTATCTATAATTATGTTAATCGACGTAAAGCGAACTTACTGATTCACCTACAGCTATACGCCTTATGGTCTCAGCCAGCATTTCTGCAACACTTAACTGCCTAATTCTTCCTGACTCAATAGCTAATTGACTTAACGGAATAGTATCAGTAACAACTAATTCATCAAGCTCAGATCCATTTATGTTTTTCATAGCAGCACCTGACAACACAGCATGAGTACAATAAGCAACAACTTTTATAGCACCGTGCTTTTTTAGTGCAGCAGCGGCGTGACATAAAGTACCGGCAGTATCGACTAAATCATCAATTAAAACACAGGTTCTGCCGTTGACATCTCCGATGATATGCATAATCTCTGAAACATTAGCTTTAGGTCTACGCTTATCAATAATAGCAAGATCTGCATCATCAAGTCGTTTAGCTAAGGCTCGCGCTCTAACTACACCACCAACATCTGGCGAAACAACAATTAAATCCTTATATTGTTGACGCCATACATCACCTAAAAGTATAGGAGATGAATAAACATTATCTACAGGAATATCAAAGAAACCCTGAATCTGATCAGCATGCAAATCAACCGTTAAAACTCGGTGAGCACCTGCTTGCTCAATCATTTTTGCTACTAGCTTAGCACTGATAGGAACACGAGCTGATCGAGAACGCCTGTCTTGCCTAGCATAACCGTAGTAAGGTAATACTGCAGTAATCCGTGATGCAGAAGCTCTTTTAAGGGCATCAATCATCACCAATAATTCCATTAAATTCTCGTTAGTAGGGGAACAAGTCGGCTGTATGACAAAAACATCCTTACCACGGACATTTTCTTCAATTTCTACAGCTATCTCTCCATCACTAAATCTACCGACAGTGGCCATTCCTAGGCGCATATTAAGTTTCTTAACGATACCCTCAGACAAAGCTAAGTTAGCGTTTCCAGAAAACACCATCATAGGGGTGTCGTTCATTCAAGCACTCCTATACGAATTTAATTAAAAAATAAAAAATGGCTGGGTCGCAAGGATTCGAACCTTGGTATGCGGAGATCAAAACCCCGTGCCTTACCGCTTGGCGACGACCCAATTATTCATTGGTATAGCATTACTCATTAAGCTTTGAAGTCAGTGGAGATACATTAACTCCCTTGCTCAGAAAAACCTGCCACTTATACTCTAGTGACTCAAAGGCATTTAAAGCCTCTGACTCTGAATCAAATTGAGCAAATACACAAGCCCCTGTTCCTGTTAATCTTGCCTCTGCAAATGCAGACAAATCAACTAAAGCTTCTTTAACTACTGGGTAACTCTGACAAACAACCTCAACGCAATCGTTTTGGTGCTGACCTGCTATAAAGTCGGCTATTTTGATCGATTTACTATCTCGTGTCAAATTTTTAGCAGAAAAAATTTCTTTTGTATTCACATGACAATCTGGCTTTATAACTACAACCCACTGCTCTGCCGGGAATATTTTCTCTAATTTCTCACCCACACCTTCAGCCCAAGCAGAATAGCCATAAACGAACACTGGTACATCAGCACCTAAAGCAAGCCCTAACTCCATTAATTTTTCTACAGATAACTGCAAATCCCACAATTGATTCAATACGACCAAGGTTGTTGCCGCATCGGAACTACCACCTCCCAACCCCCCGCCCATAGGCAAGTTTTTTTCCACCTCTATGCAAACACCTGACTGACATCCTGTCACAGCTTTTAACAACTGCGCTGCCCTTACCGTTAAGTCATCAGCTTCTGCCACACCTGGAATCGTTTTTTGAAGACTCACTCGACCGTCATTTACTGGGTGAAAAGTAATCCAGTCACATAACTCAATAAATTGAAATACCGTTTGCAACAGATGATAACCATCAGACCTTTGCCCAACGATGCGTAACATTAAATTTAATTTAGCAGGTGCAGGCCATCTCTGCGCCCACTCCATCTTATTACTGAACTGTTGCATCATTTAAAACCCACTGATCTATAATTAATTTTAATTTGAGCTGCTCATTACTAACAGAAATTTTGTAAGGCATAACACGACTATCAACCGGCTGCGTTTGTTTGTAATCAATCAACCAACCAGCCTGCGTAAAGCCAGTAGGTGTCAAGTTATAGCGACTGCTCGGCTCAGGCACACCCACCACCCAATAGCGCAAAGATTGCACCGGAACAAACAAACCCAACTGCTGATTTATAAAGAGCTCTGGCTGCGTTGATGTTAGCGGCTTATTATCTCCCCTATCAATAGTCACCAAATTTCCACTCAATTGAATAAAGGTAGCACCCTGCCCCAAAGGTCCCGCTAATTTTATTTTCTCGTCATTAACCGTATGAACCCAATTAACACTGGCCGACCATGCATCATTCTTCCCTGTTATAGCCAATCGCCCATCAAACGACCATCGCTGTAGCTTATATAAAGACTGTCTAGCTTGCGTTTCATAACGAGGTTCTGGCACTGTCGGCACAGAAGAACATCCTGAAACCAATAAGACTAATAAACCGACAACGAGCTGTATCATTTTATTTTTAAGCATTACTGATTAGCACCGCGAAACAGCCTGCGCTTTATATTAAGTAAATACTCATCATCTGGAGCTGCGTTAATGGCTTTATCAAACAACTCTTTCGCCTCACCTTGCCTACCTAGACTCGACAATACTTCAATGAGATGCGAAGCTATTTCGTTCTCTTGCTGTCTTTCATAAGCTTGCTGCAAATAACTCAAGGCCTTTTCTGGATGACCAAGCTTAAATTGCAACCAACCATAACTATCAATCACAACCGCTGAATTTGGCTCTAAATTTAGAGCTCTTTGCAAATACAATTCCGCATCTGCATAGCGTGATGGCTGATTTAACAGCGTATATCCCAAGGCATTTAAAGATTCAACGTTATCAGGCTCTACTGCCAATATCTTTTTTAAATCTGCCTCCACTAAAGCAGCCTTATCAAGACGCTCTGCGATTAGAGCACGAGTATATAGAAATTCTTTTTGATCAGGAAAATCAAGCAAAGCATCCGTTAAGACATTAAAGGCTCGCTCATATTGCTTTTGTTGATTATAAAGCTCTGCCTGCACTAATATAAGCTGTGGTTTTTGTTTAGGGAATTTTGACTGCACCTGAGCTATTCTTTGATCAGCTTCCGCATATTGCTTATCTTTGGCTAACAAAGAAATACCAGCAACTGCAGCATCAAAAACCAAAGGCCCCTCTACTACCTTATTAAACCAGACCAAGGCCTGCTTAATATCACCCTGTTTTTCTGCTAACTTTCCTCGATAAAATAGTGCTTGGTACTTCCATTCAGGCTGATCCATTAATGATTCAAATATTGCTTCAGCCTTGCCATCTTTATCTAATTGATAATAAATTAAAGCCTCTGCGAACTTACTTTCCAAATCTTTAGTATCACTGGCTATGAGTCCCTGATAAACCTCAAGCGCAGCCTCATACTCTTTATCCTTGATTAATACCTGAGCTAACATTTTGCTGATTTTTGCATTAGTAGGATATTTACCAATCGCATCCTTCAATAGAGACTTAGCCTTAGTCAAGTCACCAGAAAATACTGCTATCTGCGCTTGAAACATCAGCGCCTTATCCCAACCTGGGTGAGCAGCTAAAGCTTGCTCAATCTTACGCTCAGCTAAACCTTTATCATTCATCTGCATGGCTAACAAAGACTGCATAAAATATATCTCAGCTTGATTAGGCGATTGATTAGCCAGCGTTTCCAAGACATCATAAACAAGACCCACCTTGCCATCTTTTTGAAAAGCAGCCGCCAATTCCTGTAATGCTGCTTCAAAGCCAGTCATATCAACTGCGAGCATAACTTTAAAATGCTCTGCTGCAGCCTGCTTATCGCCCATTTTTAAAGCTGATAATGCAGCAATTTTTCTAGCTGTTAGATTATTACCATCCAAACTTAACCATAATTGCACAGTCTCATTTGTTTTGTAGCCATCTTTAATATACATGGCAATCATTGCCGCTCTTTCAGCTAACTTAGGATCATGAGCTTTCTTAGCAGCTTCCGTATAGCCTTCAATAGCAATGTCGAATTGACCTCTTTGTCCGGCAAGCTCTGCCGTCATCAGCATAAATAACACATCCGGATCAATTGCAGTTTTTTCTATTTTTTGCGGAGACTTTTCTTTAGGTTCTAAAACCTTAACAGGAACATTCACTGTTTCAGGCTGATCCGCTTTACCAGCAAAATCAGCGCAACTACTCAAAAGCACAAGGGTTATTGCTGAAAAAACTCTAAAAATTACCACACACAATCCTATTTATGACTCAATACAAGATGACTATAGATTATCAGAAAAACCTGCTGATTTAGATAGCTGATTTTTTCCATTTGGATAAAGCTATTATATTTCTTAGAATACACGGCAATGATACGGATATTTTAGCTAAAATCTATGGGGGCCATGAAAGCCTTCTAACACCACTCTTAGCTAACAATAAACACAAGCCCATGTCGCTTTACGCATAAATATTAACTGATTCAACAGAGACCTACTTAAAATAATAATGACTTTTCTTGCCGTAGGGATTAATTACAATAGCGCACCGGTATCTATACGCGAGCGCCTATCATTTCCCGCTGAAATGCTCGCTACTTCACTAAAAGACTTATGGCGAGTTAACGAAGTTAATGAAGTCGCCATTTTATCGACCTGCAACCGTACCGAATTTTATTGCACCGCCACTACTGCTAACCAACAAATACTGATTGATTGGGTCGCCAAAAACAAACAAATTAAACCTACCGATTTTGCGCCATATCTATATACACATACTGATAGCTCGGTGTGTAGACATATATTTAGAGTCGCTTGTGGACTAGATTCGATGATTCTAGGCGAACCACAAATTCTTGGCCAAATGAAAACCGCTTATCAAGCCGCCTACGACGCAGGCACTTTAGGCAAACGCTTAGGTAAATTATTTCAGCATACTTTTACTGCCGCCAAAAAAGTACGCACCGATACTGCCATAGGCTCTAGCCCTGTGTCGGTCGCCTTTGCCGCCGTCCAAATGGCACAACAGATATTTGATAAATTGAGCGAACAAACAGCACTACTGATAGGTGCTGGTGAAACTATTGAATTAGCCGCCAGACACTTAACTCAACAAGGCATAGGCCGCTTAATTATCGCCAACCGAACCTACGATAAAGCCCATACCCTGGCAGCACAATTCAATGGCTACGCTATCGCACTTTCTGAATTACCCACCCATTTAGCAGAAGCTGACATTGTTATCTCCTCTACCGCCAGCCAATTACCTATCTTAGGTAAAGGTCGAGTTGAAAGCGCACTTAAAAAGCGTAAACACAAACCTATATTTATGGTTGATCTTGCCGTACCTCGTGATATTGAAGCGGAAGTCGCTCAATTAAGAGACGTCTACCTTTACACCGTTGATGATCTGCAACACACTATAGATCAAAATATGAATTCGCGCAGACTAGCTGCAGAACAAGCAGAAGAAATCATTGATACTCAAGTTGATTATTTCTTGGCTTGGCTAAGAGCCCAAGGCGCACAAACCTTAATTCAAGATTATCGTTACCAAGCCGAACAATCACGTGATGAAGCCTTACAAAAAGCCTTAGTCTTGCTCAAAAACGGTGTTTCTGCAGAAGAAGCCCTTAATAGACTAGCTCATAACTTAACCAATAAATTAACCCATACACCCAGCACCCAAATTAGAGCTGCCGCCGAAAACGAACGCCATGATTTACTGGCCGCAGCTAGCGAAATTTTTAAACTACATCAATCTTAATGAAACAATCCATATTACTTAAACTAGAAAGTCTCTGCGAACGCTATGACGAAATCGCAGCCTTATTGTCTGAACCCGAAGTACAAGGCAACCAAAACAGATTCCGATCTCTCAGCCAAGAATATGCGCAAATCGCTCCTCTAGTCGATTGCTACAAACGCTACGAACTTGCACAAGAAGACCTAGTCTCTGCTAAAGAAATGGCCAGTGACAACGATCCTGAGCTTCGAGAAATGGCCAAAGAAGAAGTCTTAGCCGCACAAGCGCAAATCGAAGCACTAGAACTTGAATTACAAGTCTTGTTACTACCTAAAGACCCTAATGACAATCGCAATATTTTCTTAGAAGTCCGTGCTGGCACGGGTGGCGATGAAGCCGCTATATTTTCTGGCGATCTTTCACGCATGTATCAACGCTATGCCGAACGTAAAGGTTGGCAAACTGAAATCATCAGCGAGAATCAAGGCGACCATGGCGGCTATAAAGAAGTAATTCTGCGCATTACCGGCCGCGACGTGTATTCGCAATTAAAATTTGAATCGGGTGCACACCGTGTACAGCGTGTCCCAGAAACAGAATCACAAGGCCGCATACATACCTCTGCCTGCACCGTTGCGATCATGCCTGAAGTTGAAGAAGTCGATGCCATCGACATTAACCCTGCCGACCTTAAAGTAGACACCTTCCGCGCATCGGGTGCCGGTGGTCAGCACATTAACAAGACCGAATCGGCCATACGTATCACCCACATGCCCACCGGCACAGTCGTTGAATGCCAGGATGAACGTTCACAACATAAAAACCGTGCTCGCGCCATGTCCTTACTGGCCTCTCGGTTATTATCAGCCGAACAAGAAAAACAACATGCCGAACAGTCTGCAACTAGAAAGCTACAAGTCGGTAGCGGTGATCGCTCTGAACGCATACGCACCTACAACTTTCCACAGGGTCGCTTAACCGATCACCGCATCAACCTAACGCTCTACAAACTCGATGACATCATGCAAGGCGGCTTAGAACAAGTCATACAACCCTTGATTAGCGAACATCAAGCAGAGTTACT
>Ga0214199_1000032_pt1 | contig 34533 bp, 59 predicted proteins | sample TroBogEpilimnion_24_FD_153037 | JGI IMG/M metagenome (GOLD analysis project Ga0214199, IMG submission 153037) | Freshwater microbial communities from Trout Bog Lake, WI - 04OCT2008 epilimnion | ecosystem: Environmental > Aquatic > Freshwater > Lake > Epilimnion/Euphotic zone | place: Trout Bog...
TTTTATACTAGAATACTCTAGCGTATGTACATGCTGTTGCCGATGAGAAAACAAATCGGAAACAACCTTGTCCACTTGTACCTGAAGCAACAGTCATAAGACCAAATGTAGGTACACCGTAAGTTGCAACCTGAGCTACTGCTGAAGCGGTCATTCCTGAACCAGCTGTTACTGTAACTGTGTTAGCACCTGCTGTGTTATCTATGTAAAGGTCAAATACTGAACCTGCTGTTGCACCTAGCTGTGTAGCTAGAGCTGTAGCTGAAGGTAAAGTAATTCCTACTGCTGCGGCTGAAGTAGATGTAATGTATCCACTTGCAACCTGTACAGCTGTAACTGTTGCTGTAGCGTTAATAGCTACTGAAGTATGGTTTTGAGTGCTAGCACCTGATACCAATGGTCCAGTAGTAGAGATACCACCAGCACCAACGCTTAGGGTAGCTGTAGAGCCACCCGCTGCGATACCAACGTTTACGTTTTTGTTAGTGTTTAAGCCATCCATTCGAACGACTTGAACGTACTTCTCTAATAGGCGATTTCTATTTGTTATTGCCATAAGTACCCCTCCTTAAAAGGATATTAGTTAATGTTCAAGAATACTGGACCACTTGATGATGCTGAAATAGCAGCGTGTGTGTATCCAATAATTGGGCTTGTTGAAGCAGTTGCTTGTCTTACAGAACCACCTACAGTTACACTTTGTCCAATTGCAGTTCCAACAGCGATAGTACCAACTGCGTCGTTCTTGACGTCAACAGGTCCAGCAGTTTGTACCCAACCGTAGTTAGTTACAGAAGCTGTGTTAGGAACAGGCATTACTGTTACACCTACAGGGATATCAGCTGTTCCTGATGTGTTTACTGAGCTGTAAATGCTTGGGTTTAGGTTAACTGTGTCAGTACCAGGTACTAATGCAGTTGTGTGTCGCATAGCTTCAGCTAGGTAAACTGTGAAAGTTGCACTACCAGCTGCTGCTGTGTTTCCTTTAACTCTATATAAGTATGAGCTAGTAACACCAGCTGCACCTACTAATACTTCGAGGTAACCTTCAGCAAATTGGTCTTGAGTGATTGCAGTTGAACCGTTAGTTATAACGATTGATGTTGCACCTGTAGCTAAGTTAGCTGCAGTTTGTCCACCTGTACCAGTTGCTGTGATTGTTAGACCTTGATAACCAGCTGTTACTGCTGCAGCAACAACTAATTGGCCTGAGTTGATTGTTGATGTACCACCGAAAGATACGTATCGATATTTTCGACCGTCTTCAGTCATTCCTGTTGCACCATACTGTACCTGCTTTGAAGTAGATAGAGTATTGATGTCTTGTTCTGTTAATGTTCTAATTCCTACATCCATGATAAATAATCCTTTCTATCAAACCTAGTTTGAAGTAATACCAGTTAGTTTACCGTTTCTTCGAGGTTGTCTGTGGATTAAGTTACCCATAAGAATCAATAGACCTACTTCACCATACTGGTTAACAGGAGCGATTAATTCTCTGAATTGCCATGCACTTGGGAATGAAACATCTTTGTAGAAACCTTCAGTAACTTCAACAGTTGAAGAAATCTGACGTAGGCTTGAGTCTACTAGTCTCTTAAATTCCATGTAGTATTCGTTTAGCCAGAAGAAAGTCTGTGAAGTACAGTTATCATCTGCAACTAAAGGACGTGCACGGTAGCTAATAGCGTTGAATCCAGCAAAAGCTGAAGTCTTTTCACCAGCTGGGCGAGTTTGTCCAACAGGAGTTCCACCATCTACTCGGTCGTAACCTTGTATTTGAAGAGTCTCGTATCGAGCACTTACCATAGGCTGAATTAGACCTTCGATGTAAGTCCAGATAGTCTTAGTAGTAAGACCAATAGTAGGGCTTTCCATTGAAGAACTTGCAGCTGAAACGTTGTCAAACTCAGATGACAAGTAGTCAAGAGTAATGATTCCGTTAGTTACTGCAGTAACATCAGCGTTAATGAAGGTGTTAGTGCTTCGTGTGATACCAGCGTAAGAGCTTGAGTTAGTACCATTGTCTACAATTAGTCCAAGACCATCGAAGTCTTTTCCTGAACCTAGACCGTAAGCAATCTGACCAACAGACTGCAAAGCAGAAATCTTAGCTTCGTCAAGACGAGTCTTGAGCAACATAAGAACTTGCTTCTCGTTGTTAGCGTTTACTGCTCGTTCAATACCAGGTACTACAACTGACTGTTCGTAAGCTGCAAGATACCAAGTCATAAGACGAGTGTTGTTAGTGGCTGCCGTTGGGAAAGTATCCATACCTGAGAAAGAACCACCAGTTGTACTGTTAGCAATTTCTATAGGTTGTGCTTCGTATACACCCTTCCAAGAACCAGGCTTGGAAAGAACACGAGCTAGGAATACGTTCGAGTTGTTGATTTGGTCAACAATTGAAGGCAGTATGTCTTGATAGGTTATGTCTGCGACCCTATCGGTGAATACCATTCCGGCCATATTATCTCCTTTATTAGTTTGTTACATCTGGCCTAATAAAAAAACCCTCACAAGGAGGGCTTAATAATTTGCCTAGATAATCCTAGTATAGTTTATTTATTTTTTACTTGCAACTATTTTTTTAAGAGGTTCTTTAGACTTAAGCTTTTCTATTTCACTTTTAATAATTAATAGTTCGCTTTGTAAATTTTCCATTATATGTGTGTTTGCAAGCCTTTTTCTACCAAGTATTGCGTGTAGCTCTTCGTAAGCTTCTTTGTATTTATCTTTGTGTATAGATAATCTAATTTGTTCAGAGATGTGCTCTGCTTCTTCACGAGTTATTAATCCAAATTCTTCTAACGCTGCTATCCACCAATTGTGCATAACTTTCCTTTCCTACCAATCAAGGCTATCTATTAAATTGTCTAAATCTCTACTAGTCATACCAGGTTTTACACGTGGTCTGCTAGGTGTTTGAGAATCACTTCCTTTAGCTTTAGTTGTACGCTTAGCTAGATTTTGTCTGGCTGCGTCTTCCTTTTGTAGCTCTGTGTCCATCTTATCAGGGTTTTGGTATTTGTACATACGAAATGCTTCTTCAAATCCAATGTGCTTATAAGGTCGACCAGCGTTGTACTCGTTTAAGTATTTCTGATTAAGTTCTTCTTTAAAAGCCAAGATGTCATTTGCAAGTTTAACTCCTGGGTCATTATCAAAGTCCTTAGAGTTAGGTTGTGCTTTAAATTTAGGTAACTCACCTTTTCTTTGTAAGTCACCAATGTCTTGTCGGTCTGCGTTGTCTTCTCTTAACTTAAACTCTTGAGCTGATTTGTTAGTTTCTTGTGAACGATAATCATTTACAAGCTTTTCAGCTTTCTGTTCGTTTAAATTATCACGTTTCATCGCAATAGTAAGTTCACTCTCGTTTTCGTATTTAAATCCAGCAGGTAACTGTTCGATTGTGTATATGTCAAATGATTCTACCTTGTCACTTCCGGGTACAGTACCTCGAACTTTAAAAGTAGATATGTTGTCTAATACAAATTGTTGTTCTGGAGTTAGTTGGTTGTTAGCTGGTGTCTCTTGTGTTGAGTTAGATGGGACTTCTTCTTCGTCTTCATCATCTTCATCTATAGAGTAACCCTCTTCAGAGTCGCTTTCTTCACTATCCTCGCCTGTTTCATCAGATTCTTCTGCGTCTTGGACTTCTTCAACTTGCTCAGTTGATTCATCCTTTTCTTCTGCAGCCTCTTCATTCTCAACTTCAGGTTTAGCATTTTTAGACTCCTCTTTTACTTCGTTAATTGGTGTTAGATTGTCATCTAAACTATCTAACTTAGCTTGTAGTTCCGGTGTAGCACTAAAACCGGGCACATTCATATCATTAGCCATAATTCCTCCTTGATGTCAGTATATCACATTAAACGGGAGGTAAAACACTAGGGTTGCCAGTGTTAGGAATTTGTGGATTGGCTGGGTTTGGTAAATTGGTTCCTGAGAATATAGAACCGCCCAACATAGCCTGTGAAGCGCCTGGAGCCATAGGTATATTACTCTGTGGACCCATTGGTGGCATCCCCTGTGGTGGCATACCTTGAGGTGGCATACCTTGAGGTGGCATACCAGGAGCGCTTGGTGGACCAGGATTTAACTCTTGTTCAGTAGGTTGACCGGGGTTGTAAGGCTGTAATGGTACTTTTGGACTCAAATTCATGACGTTTTCTTCGCCCATTTGGTCTAATGCCATGGTAGTTTCTAATCTGAGTAGCATTTCATCTACAAAATCAAGGTAAGCTTGCTGTTTTGTCTTGTTGAGCTTCATAAATTCGTCTCTAACCATCAATTTTCTGAGTGAAAGTACGTATTCTTTAGTTACGTGGTCAGGTTCCATTGGTTTTTTGCCATTTATAATCTCTACGTATGCTACGTAAGCCTTAGCTTCATCAATTTCATCAAGTCCATCACGTGCAAGAGCCATTGGGTCAACTTTTTGCTTAGCCCAGTTGTCGTAAAGCTTCTGTGGGTTCTGTAAATGGAGTAATTTGTAAGCATCAAGTAGTGAAATTGAAGCACCCATCTTAAGAAGTTGTAATACGACTGCTTCTTGTCGGTGATTATCAAAGGCAAGTGAGGTTCCGCCCTTTACATTGATAGCCATTCCGTTATCAATAAGGTCTCGGTGCATTGTAATATAATCAAATTCGCCATCACCACCGTTGTATACAAAGAAATGTCGTTCTGAGTACCATACAACCATCATCTGTACTAAGTATTGGAAGTAAGCGTTCATAAAACGGTCTATGGAACGTACATATAAGTCCTGTCGACCTGAAGCTTGATTCTTCTTCATCATTGACTGACCTAAAGTTTCACTTGTTGTATCTCCGTCATTAGAACCAGTAAATTCAGAAGGGGTACCCATTATAGAATGGATAGTTGTACGCTGGTCCATTTTATCTTGGAATAAGAACTGTGGAATTTCAGGAGGTGGTAGTCGGAAGATTACGTCTTGTGCTCTCACGTTAGGTGGTGGAGATATAACTATTCTTTGGTTAGGGTCATCTGTAAGGTCTTGTACGTCATCTTTACTCATTCCACTCTTGGTGTCAATTACTAGAATACCGTTTGCCTTGTCAGCGACTTCCATTAATTGTCGACCACGCTTGTTAAGAATGATTTGTACTTTGGAAGCTTGTTCTACAGAAGATGTGTAATCAATCCAGTGTTGTCCATCGTTATCAAAGTTAAGTGGGATAAATGGTTTCTTTGGTAAATCAATAAAGTTCTTTTCGTTCTTTGAATAGATGTAATGTGGGTTTCGTGATTTTTCAAGCACTAAGTTCTGAAAGTAATAGACGAGAGCTTGGTGTGGTTCAAAATCTTTATCGTAGTGAGTTAACCATACTTCTCTAACTACCATAATTTGGTCTAGCTGTTTAGAAGTACCTCGTACAATACCAGCTTCTGAATAAATAGCTTTCTTTTTCTCGGGCCAACGATTAACCATTTCATTAACTGACATTTTGACGTTCCTACAAATAAAATCAGGGTCTTCACCCATCTTGGCGTTCTTATCAATAATAACTTCTTCTGGGTTCAAAGCTATTGGAATAATCTCACCGTTCTTACCGTAGTTAGGGTCAAACTGGAAGTAAATCAAACCTAATCGTTTATTGAGTACGTTCTTAACGCTAGTTTCTAGTAATTGCTGTAGGTTTACTTTAGCTGAGTGGGCTACACATACTCTTTCAAGGTCTAAAGCGAATTGACGAGCTTGTGGTGAGTCCTGAGCTGGAGAAACTTCTGGTGATGGAGTGTTAGCTGTTAAGTAAGCTGTAATAGCTTGTTCTGCTACATAGATTTGGTTTTCTACGTAAGGTGTCTGAAACCTATAGAGTGAACGCACGTCATTTTGTTTACCTAAGTAAAAACGCATAGCTTCGTTACGAGCTTGTCTCAAATTAAAACCATCTGGTGCATCCCAATAGCCAATAGAGTCATCTATACGATTGTCTAAGTTCTTAATAATTTGATTGTCGGGAATGTCTATTGACAAAGGAGGTAGTTGGTCTATCTGTCCACTAGGAACATCACTTAAGCGGTCTACCTTAGTGTCATTTAACGGAGGAGCGGTTTGCTCGTAATCCCAATTATTTGCCATTCTTCATTTTTCCCTTTTTAGGAGTTTTAACTTCAGATTCAGAAGATTGCATTAAGCCAGGAATACCGGGTTTAGGAATAGACAAGTCATTATACTTGCGGTGCTGGTGTTGCTTTCCTTTATCGCTTCTTTGGACTTTGCGAATTACTTTCTGTTTCATCAAATCTTGTATTGTTGCCATAAAAAAAACCCTTCATGAGGGCTCCTGTTTAATTTGCCTAATTTCATTATACATCATTGAAAAAGTATTTTATAGCGATTTTTACAAGAGTGGCAGACGATTTCAATATATTGTTGTGATGGTGAGTACGTATCCCAGCCAAGCCCTATGTCGTTGGAAATTGTAATTTCATGTGTGTTAGCTCTAAACAAAGTTCTACCACATCCGCACTTAAATTTTTGAGGTCTTTCGACTGGCGCAGGAAACAACTTAGCGTGAAATATCATTAAAATATTCAAAACCATTCTCCCATCTCTCGCTGTTCACGAGACACACGTTTTAATATCTCTTCTAAGTCTATATGAAAAGCATCTGCAGTACCATCCTCATTTACTACGAAAGATTTTTTCTTAGCGTCTGGTGGAGCTATTGTGACTACACCAGAAGTTCTTTCTTTAGCGTATGTGTAAGTTTCTAATGCGTAGCGTAGTGCGTCTAACAGGTGGTCGTTGCCGCCTTCTGGTTGATTAATAATCTTGCCGTCTTTGTCAGTTTTCCATAAGTAGTTTCGATATTCCTTGAGTAAATTTGTACTCTTCTTAGTGACGGAGATACGCTGGTCTTGTATGTATGAGATTCCTTGTAAGATAGAACCTCTACCTTTCTGAGCCGGAACAATTGGTATACCGTAACTTCCAATTTCGTCAATAGATTTAGGTTCAGCTGAGTCAGCATACACAAGCGTTTCAGGGTCGTTTGTAGAATCTAAAAAGTCAGCTATGTCTTTGTTGCTTAATCCTTTCCTGTAGAGAACTTCGTTTAATATAAGTCCTCCATTGTAGCGGTAGATATCAATAATAGCTGTAGGGTCGTTTGTATATCCAAAGTCCAATCCTCGCCTTTCGAGTTTGGCTTCGTGAGGTATGTGGTCAATAATAGCCCAGTCTTTGTAAATACGAGACTCAACTTCACCAAGCTGTCCTAGACCGTATACAAGCCACCAGTTTTTGTTGTGTTTGTGTGACTCAATATCCTGAACAATTGAATCGTCTAATCCTTCATTGTCCTTGTAAGTAATTGTAAGAAAGTCTACGTCATAGTGTGGAAGGATTTCGGTATACCACCAGAACTCGTTAGTAGGGTTCCAGTCTAGCCAAATAGTCTGACGGGTACGAACTCGGAGTTGGTCAAACTCTTCATACCCAATGTTGTTGGCTTCGTTCATAAAAAGCACATCACGTCTTGGTCCTCTAACTTTACCTGGCTGGTCTGCACTAAAAAATTCTATGCGTGAGCGGTTTGAGAAAGTATACGTGAAATCAGTCTTAGACCATTCATCATCTTTGTAATAGTTAGTATCCTCCATAATAGAAAGAAAGTCTCTCATAGCGCCCCTACGTAAGTGAGGAAAAGATTCTGAAACAACTGAAATAAGAATCCCAGGATTAGTCTGTGCTTGGTCTATTAAGATTTGAAGTATCGAAATAGTCTTCCCAGCTGAGGTCCCTCCGGCTATCCCCCTAATTCTTTTGTCTAGCTTAAGCAGTTTAGTTGTAGCCGATGTTTGGATGTAGTTCATAAATTTAACCTTACACCACCAGACGACTCAATTTCAACCCCAAACAGGGGTAACGTCGCACAACATATAATGTACGACTAGGACTAACAGGGGTAGGCATATACTAGGCAATAGACTTGACAGTTTGCATAGGGGTAGGCTAAGACAGTTTATATAATCCCGCAATTTTCGATACCTTAACAGGGGTGCGCATAAAAGCCTATTATACCATATTATTCAGGCTTAACAGGGGTGGCTTCAATAACCTTATTACTAAGCCCACCTAGTATTGGCTTGACAATGTGGGTATTGTCGACCTGTTTAGAGTCCTTATACCCGTATTTATTCTTAAGTACGAATATAGCCATGGTTGTGTTGAGTTTATTAGCTAACGCCCCTGTAACTAACCTATGTTCTAAGATAGTTTCTATTCTTAGCATTGTATCTAGTACCGGCTTATTATCTAGGTTGCTAGACTTGAATTCAGACCACTTATGAGCATTTATACCTCTGTTGGCTAGCGATTGACCTATAAAAACTATGCTCTCATCTTCTAATACTTCTAATTCAATGCTTTTTATTATTGTAGTAACATTATCAGGTAAGTATCTTCTTTTTATCTGTTGTTTGCTCATATAGGGTTATTATAGCATTTATTCTACTAATGTACTTATCCACAATTTCTAATCTGTTATTGTATGAAACTAATATAAAAGTATCATTTTGTATATAAATAGTGTTGACATGTACATATCGTAGATGTATATTAATAGTATTAGCGCAAGCTAAAGCACCAACCTACAACTTAGACAACAGCCACTAGGCAAGACAGAGCTAACACAGGGTTACAGCTAAGCAAGCTAAGAAACTTAACAACTAATAAAAACAAAAAAGGGTAACATGTATATAAAACACTATACAACACCAAACAAGTACAAGTTTATAAAAATAAAAAGAGGTAATAAATGAGTAATAAATTAAAAGACAATCTAATAAATACAGGGTTAGTAATCTTATTTATAACAATGTATATAATATCAAGTTTTTGCAACTAAAGGGGTACAGCATGAAGTGGATAAATTCTCAAAATGAATTAAAAGAGTTATATAAACAAAATAGAGTTATGGTTTATGACTATAAAACTTTATACCAAGTGAATTACAGCATGGCGCAACAGCAATATTATGTTACTAAGATTAAAACAACCGGCGACAATTCAAAATATACTATAAGAGGTCGCATATTAGCAGTAACACCTGAGGAAGTTAAATAATTAATAAGCGTGGCTAGCGCTATATCTAGCCAGAATAGGGTTAAAATGAGTATAGAAATTAAACACATAGAAACAGTAATAAGCGCTTTTATCTTAACTGATGATATGACCGGCGTAACTAATATAATATTTTACTAAGGGGGTAAACTATGGATAATTACAAAACACTTGCTTTAGGGCTTATAAATGACCATATAGATGATGTTCAAGCGTGGGATAAAAGCAAAACTAGATTAGATATATTAAATGACTTGCTAGACGATACACAAAACGTATTTGGTAACTTAGACGGTTCAAGAACTTGCAACACGTGGGAAGCGCAACAGTTTATAAATGATAGTGGCGCAATATGGGATGATGACATTAGAGACTTATTTAATGATATAGACCAAAACTATTTTGTTGAAACACTTGCTCGAGGTGCTGAGACTTTAGACGTTGTTATTCTTGAATTGCTAGCGCCTCAAGTTATAAAAGAAGAAATATATAATATTCTTAAAGTATTAAGCGACTAATTAAATAGTGCTAGGCATCACTTTAAAATGCCTAGATAGGGATAATATGAATTTATATTTAACAGTATTTGAACGAATAGATGCCGACCCGGATTGGTTTACTTGGACTAGTGAAAATGAGCCAACAGATAATCAAGAACTAAAAAAGATAAAACAACATTTAAAAGAAAATGAGGACGAATCAGAAATAGGCGATTATTGGACTAATAGAATATCAGAGGTAGACGGTTATAAAATTAAACTAGTAAAGGAAATAAAATAATGAGTGATAGAGTCATAAGAATTAGCGAAGAACATTATAAAAGATTAAAAGCCTACTCAATTAAAAATAAGCGTACTTTAAAAGCATGCGTAGAAATAATGATTGATAGAGTAGCGCTATGATAATACTAGAAATATTGGGCGCTTATTTAACAGGTACTTTAATTGCTTATATTATAACTTTTAAAAATTAGGCATCAACAGCCCTTATCCCGTAGCTAGGATGAGGGTTGAAATATGACTTTAATTTTAAGATAGTGGCTCTTAATGTGTAACACAGATGGCAATAGCTTCGTATTTTTAAACGCTATCCACTATCACCATCAGCATTAGGCTAGGTTGTACATTAGGGCTATCGCACAGAGCCTAGACTTATCACACACTATAAGGCTATCCGACCGAGAGCATATCTAAAGTTTTGAATAGTGCTATAAACTATTTTATTAAAGTATTTTTCCTATTGACATTTAATTTTTAGATTGCTAACATATTTATATTAAACAGTAGCAAGCCCCTAGCAATAGGGGTTTTTCTATTATCAAACAGTAACAATAGTTAATATTTAAACTATCACAATTAAGCATTTAAGTCAATTAAAAAGAGCCGGTAAAATTAAGAAAATCCGGCTCAATTATAAATAGGGGGTGTGTATGCACACATTCGCATTATAACAAAAAAGCAAGCTCTGTAAAGAGCCTGCTAAACGAAAGACGCCTTTATTTTGAAGGCATTTAAATTATATCATAACTAGGGCTTATCGTAATAATTTAAGACTTACACCTTTAAGGTTGCGACCCTAGTAATTAAATAATAACTTATACACAGGTTTAGTCAATATTTAACATTATTAGTATTGACATTAACGACTTGTTGTAGTAGTATGTAGTTATGGTTAAGTTAAGGCTTGACCAAGTACCAAATACAATTTTCCACTCCACGAAAGGGGGCTAGGCTAATTTATAGAGTTTATAGCCCCTGATTAGTCTAGTAGAGATTGAGTTAGGTAGGTGTTAAATAAACGAAAGGAGCTTTTATGAAGTTGCACTATGATTTTTTCATAGGTATATTTCTAGGCATTATAATTCTTGACTATTGTAAGTTAAGAATAAATAGCTGGAAAAATATAAAATTTAGCCACGATGCTAAAGATAAAAAAAAAATTAAGTCAATGAACAGAAAGTCAGATTTAATTTTAAGTCAGTTTGAACAGGGTTTAATATGAAAATAAACGTTACATATATACCAAGTGTTCATAAAATAGAAGTAATTAAGTTTGATTGGGAAAACTTCTTTAAGACTTTAATAGAAGAAGAAATGAGAAAACGAAATGAACTCTATTGATGAAGTAAACTCTGTTATTGATGAAATACTAGAGTTGCAAACTAAACAATCAGTTTTAATAAATAGGTTATTAGATGAAGTATATAGATATGTGGAAAATTCACAGAAAGTTAGTTAAGTTAAATAAAATAGTAGAAAGTATGATAAGGGAAATAAATGAGTGATATAGCTTTTAGTTACATGTTTTTAGTAGGGGTAGGATTGTTTACTTTAACAGTAGCTTTAGTAGTTATATTCTTAATGTTCTGTTTTAAACTATTTAAAGTAATTTTAAGAAGGATTGGCAAATGGTAATATTCTTACTTTTAGTAATTGTTTTCTTGCTGTTTGCTATATTAGGCAAATGATACAAGTAGTAAACACCGGCACCGGTGAAATTGAAGAGTACTCTGACGAAACTCCAGAAGAGATTATGGAGAGTTGGAGACTAATCACCGACCAAATTAAGATGCTAGAAAGAGCTAAAGAGAAGCTTAAAAAGAAAGTACCGGCTATTGTAGACAACAATGGTGTATATGAACATGGCAAGTACCGGTTCAAAATAAGCTCCGTACAGCGTTTTAATTACGATAAAGCAGTAATGAGACAAGTATTTGATGAAGACCTCTTAGACACGCTCCTGAAGCCTGATAAGACCTTAATTGATACGTACATTAAAGATAACTTAGCAGATTTAGGCGAAGCATCCACTTTATTAAGGCAATCAATGTTAGAAGAAGGATTAGCTTACCAAGTTGTTAAATTAGAGAAAGTGAGTAGAGATGACTGACCAAGAGTATTTTGAGAACTTTAAGCCCGGTAATCCAGATTACTTCCAACCACCATGGGAAGATGAATTGATACCAATACCAATAAACTTGGAAGACCCACCATTTTAAAGGTTTAACATGAGAATCGGCAGGTTTACAGTAGTACAGAAGTTTGAGATATGGTCGCCTCGCTGGCATGATATGTGGGTAAATGGCGAAAAGAAAAAATCTCCAGTAATACTATTAAATAAACATAAAGTCGGTTTTCATAACGAGATAGTTTTTACTAAAACAAAAGCTGAGAGATTTAAAGGTAGCTGGTATATAACCGGAGAACACGCAAAACAATTTAATATAGGCTCGAATGGTGTAATAGAATGTTACGAAATACCATTTGACGCATTAGAACCATTAGAAAGGGTTTAATATGAAAACATTTGTAAAGATAATAAGTTGGATAATGATGATTGTAGCAATAATAGCTTTTATTGGTTTGCTAGCATCACCAGATGACACGAGTAAAGCGCCTGGATTGTTTTTAGGAGCGGCAATATTTATTCAATCAATATCAACAGTAATTTATTTTGAAGGAGAAGAGAATGGCAGGAACTAAAGCTGGCGGACTTCGAGCCGCACAAACTAACAAAGCAAAGTATGGAGATGACTTTTACGCTAACATAGGTAAAAAGGGTGGAACTAATAGTAATACCGGTGGATTTGCTAACGACACAAAGATTGGTAAAGACGGACTAACCGGAAGACAAAGAGCAAGTATAGCCGGTGCCAAAGGTGGTAAAGTAAGTAAAAGAACTAAGAAGGAGATTAAGTAATGCCAATATTAAACAACGTTAAAACTGTATGGGTAGGCGATGACGCTTTTGACATACCCGGAACTAACTTAACTATCTTTACTATTAAGCTAGAAGTAGACGGAGAAAGACTTATCCACAAGACAATGAGCGATAAGATAGCCACAGAGGGTTGGACTGGAGATGTAGAAGTCTATACTAACGACAAAGGTAAAGAGTACGTAAGACAAGCCCCTAAAGAAAACACTTTTACTCCTAGTGCTGGTAAAGCATGGCAACCCAAAGATGATAAGAACATCACACTAGGATTAGTATTTAAAACCTTTTGTACTATTGAGGGTATGCTTCCACAGAAACCAGAACACTGGAACTACATTAAGAAAGCCACTGTAAAGCTTATTGAGATTGGTAACGAACTCAAAGGCAAAGAAGAAGTAGTGGCAGAACCAGCAAAAGTATCGGGTTATGAGAAAGCTAAGCAAGTAGCAGAGACTATAAAGCAGAAAACTCCTATTGATGATTGGGGTAACATGGACATCATAGAATCGGGCGAACCCATTAATTTAAATGACATACCATTTTAGGAGTTAATATGGATAAGAAGAACGTAAAGAAGTTTAACAAAATAGTTATGGGAAGTAAGATTGACAAAGCTGAATACGATAAAGAACTTGGATTATTCATAATATTTTTAGATAATGATAATGTAATAGTATTTAATACAGGTTCAGTCGCAGTAGCAAAGAGGTAACATGCCGAGTTATTATGAAAACTTAGTCGCAAAGATAGGCGAAGAAAAAGCCCGGGAGCAAATGAAAGCTATCCGGGCAAATAGAAAAGTCAATAAAGGCGGTGGTTTTAATAATCCTGAAGTTATTAAGAAAGCATTAGAAACAAGGAGTAAAAAATGGAAAACATAAGATGGGTAGAATTTCCAGAAGACATGGAATTTGGAGACTGCATCATACACAATGAGTTTGAAGAACGGGATTATGAGTAAAGTAGAAAAACATCACGTTCTTTATCCCAATAGGTTATGGGGAGCATTTGATTCAGGCAGAAAGTTAAGACAGACTCCTGAACTTATAGTTCCTCTCTATCATGGGGCGCATCAAAGAATACATGCACATCTTGAGCAAGTACCAATACCAGATACTTTTACACTTGACAGGGTTGTCAGAGATTACAGACCAATACGAGATAACCCAGTGTATAGTATTTACGCATTACAAAAGTCTATACATGAAGCAGTAAACTTTAATGCCAGAGCATCTAAGGTTGCCAGAGAAGTTGGCATGATAGCTTGTGAGGCATTAGAGATGCAAGTAACAACAATAAAAGAAGGATTAGCAACGTTATGAACTTAAATAATAAATTAAAGGAGAATAATATGAGTAAAACAACTATAAATGAATTAGAAATAAACGGACAAACTTATGTACTTAAAGGTACAGACAATAAAAAATCCGAACAATTAAATGGAATGGACTTTGTAGTAGTCCGCACCTATAGTGCTGGAGTATTTGCAGGTTACCTTAAAAACCGAGATGGTAAAGAAGTGCATTTAGTAGACGCTATCAGATTATGGTATTGGGACGGGGCAGCTTCTTTGAGCCAATTAGCTACAGATGGAGTAAGCAAACCTAATAATTGTAAGTTTGCTGTACCAGTAAATGTAACATTGACCGAAGCAGATGAAATTATAGAAACAACTGATAAAGCACGAGAGTCAATTCAAGGTGTAAAGTCATGGGTAGTTTAACAGAATTAAATACTGAAGATATTGCTTTTGGCTATGACTCTGGCTCTGGCTATGGCTATGACTCTGGCTCTGGCTCTGGCAATGGCTATGGCTTTAGCTCTGGCAATGGCTCTGGCTATGGCAATGGCTATGGCTCTGGCTCTGGCTCTGGCAATGGCTCTGGCTATGGCAATGGCTATGGCTCTGGCAATGGCTATGGCAATGGCACAGGAAAAGGATAGCATTACTATGACTCAGAGAAGTGAACACGGTGGCGGTGAAGCTGCCATACAAAGGGAATCAATGGAGGCTTATGCCTACAATAACGAGAAGAGAGACCGCAAGCTGGGTAAAACAGCAGTTAAGCCTTATGTGGCACCTCCATTTGGAGATTTGCCATACTCAAGGGACATGTATTCACCAAGTAATCAACAAAGGGAGTATAGTCGTGAAGAAACCGACAGTAGCACAACTCAAGAAGAAAGCTGATTTATACTTTAGTCGTTATATCCGGTATAGAGATTCCACCAAGCGTGGCGAAGAATACTGGGCTCAATGTATAACATGTGATAAGTGGTTGCCTGTAAAACAGATGCACGCAGGACACTTTCAGTCCAGAAGATATTCTGCTACTAGATATGATGACGAAAATGTAAACGCTCAATGTGCTGGTTGCAATACTTACAATCAAGGGGAACAGTTTAAATACTCTAAAGCCCTTGAAATGAAGTTTGGGGATGGGACAGCAGATAAATTACAAAAAAGGGCGCAAGAGTACCATAAACTAACTATTCAAGAGTTAGAAGACATAATTAAAGAAGCTAAATATAATATCAAGTTCTATGAATCTTAGGTTCAGATTCTAGTTTTTCGTACCTTAATACAAATCCCTCAAGTATGTTACTCAAAATCCCGGCTAAAGCCTTTGTTCCCTTTGTTTAACTACTCTATTATATCATTCATCATAATTCTTAGGACAAATTCAGCCGCTTGTTGAGCAGGATATTTAGTGTGTATAATCATCACTTCTTCTCCGAGAGTATCTAGTAACATATCAAAGTCTTCTCCAAGTTGTCCTCTAGTCCACCAGAAGTCACCTGAATCATCTCTGTCATCTATTACTACTAAGCAATCAAAATCATCATCTGTGTCATTTAAATAGAACGCACAATTAGTTTGATTAAGCTGTTCGCAAAACTCTCCAAGTTCATCAAATGCTTCTCCCCATACAGATAGTCTGCCTATTTCTTCTGGATGCCTTGCAAGCCATGCGTCATGCCAATCTATACCTCCGTAGGTAGGTAGGTATTCACGAACATTGTCTTTATTCTGTCCGAATTCCATTTGACCCACGAAACTTCTCCATATCTATACCTTCTTGTAACCGGTATACTTTTAACATTAAGCTCTGGACTATACCTTGATGCTTCTGTATTTGTTCAATGAGTCCATTTCTAACAATAATCATTTCGTCTATATGAGAATCTTCAAATCCCTCAAGTTGAGGTTGTACAAGTTTTTCTTTAATAAAATTAGCAGCAACATCAGGAAATTCTTGATGTACTTCTACACCAAAGTATTCATTGACTGCTCGAAATATTTCTGGGTGTTGTTCTCTATTTATGCTTTCCATTATTTTTCCTCGTTAGGGACATATATTTTACCATTAAACCTAGTTGTATATCCATTGTGAGTTTGTATTGTAATCTGTTGAGTATCAAATGGTTTATCTCCGTCTTGGTAATACACAGCTCCGAGTCCATGTTGCCAGTTCTCGTGAGCAATAATAGGTTGGTCGGTCATTTCATCTATTCCGTTACCATAACTCGGTACAGCTCCGTCTATTCTTGCTAGGCATCCGAAGCTTTGTGCGATTATAAACCTAGCACCCTGAAAGTTCTTAGCAGTACGGGCAGCGTATTCGTGCCTGTGAATATGTCCAAACAAAGTAGAAGTTTCATCAGCGTTTACAAGTGCGGCAGCAGTCTTTCCGGCAGGGCGTACAGTAGAACCATGTATAGCCTTGATTCTTTCGTTTAACCAATATTGTGCGGCAGGATATCCACTCTTATATTCAACGTCTATGTCAGCCAAATTAAGTAAGAATGGTATAGTCAAAACTCTTTCAGTAGTACCGGCTTGTCTGACTCCGTGTAACTTTTCAGCGTACTGCATAATGTACTTAGATAATCTTAGTTCATGGTTCCCGGCTAGATAAACGATTTTAGTATCAGGGGCGTTAGCTCGTATTTTAGCTAGGAACGCATGAACATAATCAAGAGTTGGGTTCAGGGTTTGAGTAAACGTGGATTCCTGAGCAAATCTTCCCAACTGTGGCAGGTCTAAGTTGTCTCCATTAAGTATAACTTGGTCTGGCTTAGTATCGCGAATTATTTGTAATGCAATATCTAAAGCATTTTCATCATGTATAGGGTCAAGTGAACCATCTTCGTATTGTCTGAATCCAGCTTGAATGTCTGGTAATATGATTGCTAGTTTTTCGGCCGTAGACTTCTTTGCTGTGGATTTAATAGGTCGAATGATAGTTGGCTTAGCTTGAGAGATAAACATGTCCTCAGTAAGCTCTGTGGGTCTAGGAACGTACTGTACGCTTACTAGGTCGGTGGTTTCAAACTCACCTTCTTGGTTTTTCATATAACCTTGATACAGGTTGACACGATTAACTCTTAAAATATCGTTAGGGTCTATACCAGAACGCTCAAAGAGTTCCGCTAACTTGTCTGTTTCCGGACTTCTTTGTTCTGGTTGTTTTTCCATCTCGATTACCTTCCTAGCTTTTGCCCTATATTTATTTCTTGTTCTTCTTATTCCTTCCCAATCTAGCCAGTAATAGTGTGACTTCAATTGTTCGTTACTCATGGTTAGGAGGTTTTTTAGGTCTTGACCATCCCAATTGACCTTATATGGCTGCATAAGCCCACCTTTTTATAGATTAAAGTGTTGTTATAATACTTTTAACTACTGTGATTGCCGCAGCTAATCCTGCTGCTGCCGCTGCTACGATAGCAGACTTGCTTAATTGGTTTGGTTGTACTTGCCAGCTTGCGATGAATCCACCTACAAATGCTGAACAAATAACCCAAATGTCGTGTTGAATCTGTTGTTTAGTTGGTTTGCTTATATTGATAAAACTTGGTAACTTCATTAGTTCCTCCTTTATTTATTATTTTTTCCGACAAGATGCTCTACATCAAGTTCTGTTGAGAACCTTAGTAAATTAGTCTTGTTAGTGGAAACAAAAAGTGTGTTGTTTTGAGCTTTGAAGCCCTTAGGGTTTGCAATATCAGACTTTAATGATATTCCTGTTCCTTCTCCTCCAGATGACCAATTTGTGCTTCCCTCAAAATATAAACCTTGAGAAGCGCATATACCGCCCTTTGTATGGGAGATTTGATGAGTTGCCGATTGTAATATTGTAAATGAATTGGCGAAATCGCTGGAATTTTGTTTTTCATTGGCTGCGATAATGTTTCTTTCATGAACACCTCCTGCTTGAGATTTATCTAAACTAACCTGAACATGTATGCTAGGTATCTTAAACAAATCTAAAATTGCTTGGTTTAATTCATCGTCATCATAACCAAACATGTTTAATTTGAAACTTAACTTTTCATTTCTTATTAAGTAGAGCAATATTCCATGAACATCATCACGACCAACATAAAATAGATATCCGTCACCATAACCTGGTGTTAATTTACCTTCAGGCGTAAATTGTGCTAGTTCTTGTAATTTAGAATCATCAATCATAACTTATCCACCTTTTTATGTAATTCGTCTAATTTTTCGTGTATATCTCCGTGAGAAAGTTTCTGTTGTATTTCTTCTCTAAGAATAAGCAAAGCTACAGTAGCTGAAACTACGTTTGTGTAATTACCACCTACAAGTTCTACTATAGGCTTTTGGAATGTCATTAAGACTACGCCTAAACAAAGAAGTCCCAGTATATGCCAGCGGTTTACTGCAAACTTTATTACTGCAGGAAATAGCTTCTTGTCTAAGAAGGTTTTCATCTTATTATTGCATCGGTTCCTTTAACCCAAGCGGCTACTCTACCAAATGATTCTGTCTGAATTATGACTGCGTAATCTCCAACCCATGCTTCAATCTTGTAAGTTAGTCCACCAAATCTAGCAGGTGCTAATACACCAACTTGGTCAGTAGTGTTAGGTCGAAGTCCTGAACCCACTCGGTAAACTCTCCAGCTCTGTTCTGTTGCGGGAAAAGTAACTTGTGAACGTGCAGGTGGAGGTGTAGGTTGTGGCTGTGTACCTGACTTAGGTCGGAGAAGTCCAGCCAATCTGCTAAGTGGTAACGCTCGGTAAACTCCAACTGCGCTTCTTCCTAGTCCATCACCTGAACCTGTAGCGTTCTGTTCTAATAGCCAGATGCCTGATGCGTCTTGGCGGTCTACGATACCAATGTGTCCGTAAGGGTTGCCAGCTAGTCCATTGAATACTGCAATATCACCTTGCTGTGCTTGCTGTCCTTGTACAATGTTGAACTGTGTAAGTAATGCAGGTGTTGGGTGATTCCAATAGTCTATTGCGTTACCCCATACTCCTGTTGGTAGAGCGTAACATTCTTTTACATACTCTAAAATTAAATCGACACATTGAAAACCATATACATGGTCGTAATCAACTCTTCTTCCATTCCATTCATTTTTAAAATCTATATAAGTCATTTTGACTCCCTTCCTATTTATTACTTTTAATTAATACATCCCAAAGATATATTGCTGCGGTAAAAATTGCTATGATTATTGTCACAACGTACTGTGCTGCCTTCTTAGTGACATAATTATTACTAAGGTTTTGCATTAAAGCTTTCATTTCTTTGATGTCTTGTTTGATTTCATTGATATTGTCGGACATATTATCTTGATTTGCCTCCACCTTAGCTAATCTTTCTTTCTCATGAACAGTCATTTTTTACCTTTACGAGCCTCACTTAGAGCGATTGCAATAGCTTGTTTACGATTAGTAACTTTCGGTCCTTTCTTAGAACCACTGTGTAACATACCGCCTTTATATTCTTTCATAACCTTATGCACTTTGGAATGAGCCCCCCACATTGGCTTCTTGTGTTTATAGTTCTTAGAAGAACGACCCATCAAACTTTTAACGTCACTCATTGTGAAGATATCCCCCCGGTGTAGCCACCCATACCATTAGATACGGAACCACCCTTTTGTTTTTTTTTCTTCTTGATGATGTCTTTTACAGTAGTCATTATTTCCTCTTACAGTTAGAGCAAGAACAAGTACATCGCTTGTTCATTTTCTTAGTTTGCTTACAGCTATCACAGTTACACTTGCAACTAGTCTTCTTCATTAAGTCTTTTACTTTACTCATGCTGAAAATCCTTTGTGTTGCCAGTCATGTCCATCACTAGGTTTCTTCTTCATAGTAAGCATGTGGTCATAAATCTTTTTAAGTGATGCTAATTCTTTCTTAAGCTGAACCATATATTCTTTGCTGTCTACTGTATAAAGCTTGTTAAGAGAGTCTTCCAACCCTTTAGCGTGGTCTTTAATGTGATTAGAGTTGTGCTCAATAGAACCAAGTGTGTGCTTCTTACGCATAGCTGCGTCTGCATGAGTTGGTGGTAAGTCTGCCTTGAGTAAATCTTTAACGTTTAGTGCCATATTAGTTCCTTTAATTAAAAAAGCCCCCATAGAAGAGGGCTGCTTAGTTTGCCTTTACATATTTTATCACATGGTGTATTTTAAAAACAATGAGATTAGTACCAATCAACAAATGTGTTTTAGTAAGATTAAACGATGATTCGCAATTGATTGATGTGCCAGACAAACAGTTTGCCACACAAGCGAATGGCCTAGTAGTTAGTGTTGCTAAAGATAGTTCCGAATACGATTACTTAACTGGTAAAATTGTTTACTTTGAAGAGTACCGTGACTCAGCACAGGTTGAGTTTGATGATGAAAAATTTGCTTTTATAAAATTAGAAGATTTGAAAGGATACCAAGATGAGTAAAATGTCCAGACATATTTGTCATGGTGAAGAGTTTCAAGCTGCCAAAGACAAAGCAGTAGAAGCTGCTTACAACCTAGCTAAAGCTGCATACGGACCTAGTGCCGGTAACGTAGCTATTGAGAACAACTTTGGTTATCCAACTGTATCCAGAGATGGTGTCACAAACCTTCGCAAACTATACTTGGAAGATGGTAACGAAAATATAGCTGCCCGAATTATGGTTCAGGCTAGTGAAAAGAGTAATAAGATAGTTGGAGATGGTACAACCGCTGTTGTAATACTCAGTTACCATCTTTACAAAGAAGCCATGAAGTTAATTAGCGGTGGCTACAATAGAATGATAGTCCGCAAGATGCTAGACAACACCGCATCAGAAATGATTAAAAGAATTGATGAGTTCAAAGTAGAAGCTACACCTGAACTAGCTAGATACGTAGCTAAAGTATCTGCAAGTGACGAAGCCATTGGTGATATGGTTGCTGATGTAATTGAAAAAGTTGGTACCGAAGGAAACATTATTGTAGAAGAGTTCGATGGTATTGGAAGTTACTCAGAAGAAGTTGAAGGTTTGTACTGGAGAAAAGGTTTCAGTAATGAGTTTCTTATTAAGAACTTATCTGGACTAGAATCTCGCCTGAACGATATAGACATACTTATAACCGAAAAGACATTACAAACTGCATCTGATATTGCTCCAATACTAAACAAGATTGTAGAGCGTGCTGGGCGTGGTGTAGACCTGCTTATAATTGGTGAGGTAGTAGAAGAAGCTTTAGCTACTCTTGCTCTTAACAAAGTAAAAGGTAACATAGACGCTACTCTAGTTGATGTAGACGTACACGGACCAATGCGAACCTTATTCTTAGAAGACATAGCTGCTGTAACAGGTGGAAAGATATTCCCTACTGGTGCTAAGTCAAGTTCATTCAATATAGATATGCTTGGTAGTGCTGGTAAAGTTGTAGTCAACACTAGTTCGACTACCATTATGGAAGGCCACGGAGCAACAGAAGACATTGATGCACGTGTAAATGAATTACGTATACAACTAAAAGAAGCTGAAAGCTTAGTAGACAAACAAGAGATTAAGAAAAGAATATCTGCAATCACTGGTAAGATTTCAATCATCCGTGTAGGAGCACCAACAGAAGTAGACCGAGGCGAAGTCCAACTACGAGTAGAAGATGCTATAGCAGCAACACAGAGCGCTCTCAGAGATGGTATTGTTCCTGGTGGTGGTATTACTTTAGCCCGTGTATCGACTGATGATTTCAAAGACGCATTTCAAGCACCATTCCAGACCTTATTAGAAAACGCTGGCTACAATCCTAAAGAAGGTTTGTTCCGAGCACTTGCTGAGAAAGATAAATGGGCTGGATATAACTTAAGAAAAGAAATAACTGATTACAAACCTGATAATTTATTGGAAGAAGGAATCATTGACCCTGCAGAGGTTGTCAAGGAAGCTGTACGTAACGCTACTAGCGTAGTTGGTACACTGATTACTACCACAGTTGGCATTACTTATGTTGACCGTGAAGTTAAGGCCGACTAATGGTCACTTTAGTTATCGGTTTATTAATCGGTATCTTATACAGAACAGGTTGGGACTTTATTAAAGATACTCGTAAGCGCTTTGAAAGTGTCCGCCCAGAAGTGGGAGCCACACATGCGTCTTATGGCAGGACCAATGAGTTCAATGTCAATCAAGCCGGACCAGTTGGTCTAGTAAAACCTAAGACACCACAACAGTTAGAGTGGGAAGAATCACAGCGTTTAAGAGAAATGCAATTTAATGTTAAAATGAAACCAAGAGGATAACATGGGTTATATTATAGATGGCAAATACTACAAAGGTACACCAGACATGGCTAAATTAGCTTCACGTCAACAATCTACCTATAAACAACATGAACAGAACAGACAGCGACATGATTTCGCTAAAGAGATATTACAACCTTGGAAGGGTGGCAAACCTAATGAAGATTTTATAGGTGCATACCCAGAAGAGAGTAAAGATTATGGATTCTTACCAAAGGATGAAGATTTAAAATAAGGAGACGTTATGGGAAAGATAAAGAACGCAGACAAAGGAACACACAAACTAACAGAGAGAGAGTTTAACTATCTAAACTTACTTAACTCAGCTCTTACATTCCACACACTTAAGGATAGAATTATAAGTGGTTACCTATACTACGTATGTACTACTAAATTTGGATACGATGAAAACGTAAACCTTCTTTTTGAAATAGATTTAGACAGTGACACTATGGAACTGAAAGTACAGGAAGTTTCTAACGAAAACCTTAAGTCTACTGACCGTAAGCCCCAATAAGATTTTGTACGTTTGATAAACCAGCTCCGGCAGAACCAGGAGTTGCCATAAGTTGAGGAGTAAGCATACTTGCTTGTTGTGGATTGATTCCTAATAGCTGTGCGACTAAACCAGATGTGGCTTGTTGTTGACGGCCGTAGACGTTAGCTGGGGTACCAGGTATAACTCCTGATAGTTGTGATAGCGCGCCCATTAATGGTCCTTGTGCTCCACCAGCACCTTGATAAGCTTGACCTAAGTTTTGTGCTAATCCTGATGCAATACCTTGCTTCTGAACCATTGGTCCAAGTGCTTGTAATACTGGTCCTAATGAACTAGCAAAGTTAATTGGTGATGCTTGTTCTTGTGCAAGTAAATTACTGTATAAGCTAGCTAATTGATTTTGTTGGTCTGGCATGCCTTGTTGCATACTTTGTTGTTGATTCATTGGTGCTCCTCCTGCTCCTTGTTGTGCTCCTGCTGCTATTAAACTTCCTGCGCCAACTGTTGTTGGTGGAATTATTTTACCTATTCTACTTAATAAACTTCCTGTTTGTTCCAATGCTTTAGGAGCTATTTTTGTTTTAGCACCTATGTCAGCTAACTGCATAGCTTTACTAATTTTACCACCACCACCGGCTGCAACCTTAACAGCATTAACAGCGTGTTGAAATAGATTCTCTTCTGGAGGTGTTAAATTACCTGGTTCAGCTATTCCACCATATCCTGCATCACTGGCTTCCATTCTGGCACCAGCATTTTTACTTGCTGTGTTTTGCAAATCTGCTATGGCTTCTTTAGATATGTTTTTCATTTGAACACCAGTTTTTAATTGACCAGTTAAATCTTGTACAGTGTTTGCATTGTCTATTTTGTCTGCTAAAAAGTTTCCTAGTTTATCACCATATTTATCTACATAGCCAGCTCTTTCAGTAGGGCTAAGTGTTCTTGCTGCTATTGCATCATTAGCAGCTTGATGATTAACAAGTGGTTCCATTGATTTATTTACTTGGCTTAAAATACTTGAAGTGTTTTTAGCTTGTTGCATAGCATTAGGACTAGATGTTCTTTCTGCTAAGTCTTGATAACTTTTTTGAGATGTACCAATTTCTTCTCTAAGTTTTTGTAATTGACTTGGAGGTATGTTGTTATTCATAAAATCATTAATGGTAGGTTTCCTCAGTTGTCCCGTTGCTACGTCTTTTACTCCAACGTCTGCACGATTAGCCCAAGTATTAAAGATGTCATCAAAAGGTGTATTACTAATATCTGTCGGAAGTACTCTTCCTTCTCCTCTGTTTACTCCAAAAGCTTTGGATACGTTTTCTAATAAACCTTTAGTTTGTGCTGTGCCAACGCTATCTTGAGCAGCAGTTCTTTCAGCACCTAATGTGTCGTAAAATGCTTGTCCAGTAGCATCCATAGCGTGTGGGCTGTGGCTTGGTAACCCCATCTGGTCCATAAATGCTTGATTGTTTTTTAACATGTTAGCTTCATTTGTTTCAGGAGTTACACCGGCAAAGTTTAATTGAGTTGCTTTTTGTTTACTCATCTGTGCTAGTTTTTCAGCAGCTTGGGTTTGTGAAGTACTCAAATTTTCAAGCATTGATGAACCTTTGCTAGATAATACTTTACCTAAACCTTCTGTAACACCACCCAATACTTTACCAACTCCACCTAAAGCTGCACCTTCTACACCTGCTTTAGCTACATCTTGACTCCATGGTTTGCCTTCTAAAACATTTTCTAAACCTTGACCAACAGCTTGTCCACCACCATATCCTGCAATTTCACTTACACCTGTTTCACCAAGTCCGGGAATCAAAGCACCACCTATACCACCAAGAATACTAGTGGCTGTAGGAATTAAATGAGTAAGGAAATTACCACTTTGTTTAGGTTGTTGCTGAGCTTGCTGAACACTTGCTTGTACAGCTTGTGGTGATTGACCACTTTTAAGCTGTTGATTTGCCCAGTCTGAGTAATTTCCATAATCCATAATTAAATCCTATTATTATTTCATTCCAAACAAGTTACCGATACCACCTGCAACATCAGAAAGTACTCGTTTACCTATACCTGTTGAACCTAGAGTACCACCAATTGCTCCACCTAACGGGCCAAATAAACTACCTAATCCATATCCAGCTGTACTGCCGGCTAGATTTTGAGCAGTTTGATTCTTAGCTATATTAGATATAGGACTATTAGGTTTTGCTGTTCCAGCAGTAGTTGGAGTAGTAGATGTAGGTTGCATAGCATTATAAATGGCATTTGAATTAGCTTGATTACCTGCATCAATACCTTGTTGAAGTTGAGCTGCTTGTTTACCGTAAAACTCAGCCTGAGCATATGCTGATGCGGCTTGTGCTGCTGAAGTCATTGAATCCTGGTATCCCTGAATTATAGCAGCATAACCTTTAGCTTGGTCATTGTTTAATCCACCTTGTTTTACAGCTAAGTCTTGGTATGCCGACATAGAATCTTGATATGATTTAGCTTGGTTAGCTGCATCTAAGTAATTGTTTTGAAGTTGTGTTTGTACGTCTTCTTGTGACTTCAATTGAGCACCGGTAATGTTCTGAGTTCCAGTTAAAGCGTTCTGATAAGATTGGTTCATAGCAGATACGTTAGCAGCTGTGCTTTGTAGACCCTGTTGAACAGGAGCTAGTTGAGCTTGCTTATAAGCAGCAGCCTGTGATGCTGACATTCCACCTAAATTAGTTCCAGAACCTGCTTCGTATGATTGATTAAGTCCACCCATTAATCCTTGAAGTTGTCGTGCACCTTGCATGTAACTTTGCATCAACTGTGGGTCGTAACCAGCTTGTTGCATTTGTTGACCAACGTTTTGATTATAGATGTTTTGACCACTACCAGCACCTTTTAAGTAATCTGAATACTGACTGACTTGCTGTTGAGCTTGTCCAGCCTGTTGCTGAGCTGTATCGTATTGTGATTTGTACTGATTAGCAGTATCTATATCACTTTGATATGCTTGTTGACCTTGCTGTCTAGCTTGAGCTGCCTGTTGTTGTGCCTGTTGTTGTAATGCCGTATAATCCATAAAATAAAAAAACCCTTCCTAAAGAGGGCTTGGTTAGTTTGCCTGACTTGATTATACTATACACCCAAATCTTCTACAAATACATAAACCCTTAATTTAATAATTGTACCGATGATATTAGGAGGATAAAGTGGTGATTCATCCACCGTATCGTACGCTTTAATTACATTTACATATACATTAGTTGCATCAGCTTGCACTTGCAAAAATGCAGCATTTGCACCAGTATCAGTTGTAAGCATAATTACACCATACCCTTGATTGTAATAATCAGGTTGGGAAACAAAGCTAGTAGAAGTAGCTGCGGCACTACCAGTAAAAGAAGTAACTTCAAATAAAGACCAGATTGTAGGTATATATGAATAGCCATGTGCAAATTTATACACTTGTGTAGTTTGAGTAAACACAGTGGTTCCATTTGGGTTAGGTGGTTCATTAAAAAACTGGATTGTAATGGTTTGAAAACTTACTTGATTTAATTTATCTAGTTTATGAAATGGATATTTATCACTGAAAGTAGTTTGATTTGTGTTAGCATTTTTTAAATTAACACCGTTGGATGATACTTGGATTGCCATTAGTAGTTAACCTGCACATTCTGACTAACAAATAAAGGGTCTCGCAAACAAATCATTGTACCCATACCAGTAAAAGTTGGATTAATAGATGAACCAAATAAAGCCATACTTATCCTTGGTTTTGGATTATCAGCATTACCACTAGTGTAAACGTACAAATGAGTTGTACCAGTAGAGTAGTAAGGAACAAATGTATATATCATTTCATTGTTATATAAATAATAAGAAACATTTTGATATGCTTGATAGCCAAAAGCCCATGGTATGTAGTTTTTAGGTATCAGATAACTGAGCGTACCTCCAACAGTAGGGTCATAATTAGTTAGACTTTTTTCTGTAACAACTGATAAAACTTGTGGACTTGCTGCTCTTGAATGAAGCACAAAGCTTCTTAAATCTTTATCATTAATACCTTTGTTGTTTTTAGCTATTTTAATTCCGTATGCTGAATCATAAGGCTGTGCAATAGGAGATGGCTGTGTATATTCATATGATTGTTGATACTGTAAGTTAACATTATATACTTTCACATTGATAGATTGGCCAGCAGTCAACTTGGTTTGTGCTTGATTAGTTGACCAGTATATATCTATTACAATCTTATTTGCATACACATCTATCGGTATACGACCTAGTTCTACTCCGTTTTGTACAAGCCAAGCTTGAGTAAAAGCAAAGAATCCAGGATTGATTGGGTAAGTAATAACATCACGTGTAACATTAAAACCTGTTGGGTCAGTGAAACTAGTTACTGTAGTACCAGTAGGATAATTGTTATAACTAAAAGTTACATCGTATAGAATCTGTATTGAAGGCCAAGATGAACTAAATATCAAATTATAATCTGCACATTTGTTTGCGTCATAGCCTGGTTGAGCTATTTTTATTCCCGCTGTCTGAGCCATTAGAAGCTCCCTGAACCAATTTGTACCCTTACATTACCTGTTCCGTCTGTAACGGTGTACGCACCTTGTACGTTCTGCTGACCGGTATTCTGACCCGGTAGAATTGTAGTAGGTGCTGTTTGCTGTTGTATCTGCTGTTGGTAAACTAAAGCTTCTAAAGAAAGATAAGGTATAGTACCGTAGGTATTACTAACTTCTCCAGTTTGAGATGGTTGTATTTGAAAGTTTAAGTTACCAAACGTAGGAGTAAATGTCGAATACATTAAAGACTGGTTTGGCATGTTTTGTGCTAGTTCTTGGTCCATGTATCCTCCTAAGTGTGGTCTTTACGTATTGATGTTTCTTCTTCTCTTGGGTCTATTTCTATTGTAACACCTGTAATAGTTGGCGCTGAGGTTGCTGATGAAGAACAGGTACCGCTAAAACCTATTTGTATTTCATAGAATCTAGCGTTGTTCAACTCTACTACTATTGAGGTATCATTAACAGCTGCAGCAAATGGAGTACCAGATACGGGGTCTGCAGTAATTTGAGCGCCTCTATCTATAGAATAATAAGCATTTAATGTGGTACCAGCTGGAAGAGGCAGGAAGTTTATTTTAAGTCTGTGAGCTTTCTTATGTTTGTAACGTACTCCACCATCATATATAAGTGACTGCCAGTTGAATGTTGGTGCCGGTGTCGAACTGTTGTTTAGTATGTCTAAACCATAGCGAGTCACTGAACCTGAATCAGTGTATTGCCATGAAGTATACATAGTATCAACAAAGTTTTTAATCATACCAAGTTGCATGTTATTAGATGCGGAATAGTTTTGACCGACTATACTAGCAAGAGATGATGCGTATGAATAACAGAATGAGTTAGGAAATGTGAGTTCTACAGAACCCCAGGAATATATACCATAGTTGAGATTAATATTAGTAGTTGTTGAAGGATAACCAATCATCAATAAGTTATATCGAATATCCATCATGTTTGGGTTGACTATTGTAGAGTCATTCGTATTTAAATAATCAGAGTTTTGGTAGGCTAGGTAACGTACTTTAATTACTTGTTGTCCACCACCCCAAGCAAATAATGAACCTGCACATACAAAGTAAGTAATGTTATTAAGTGTCTGTAATGAGTATGGTGCACCCATTGGTATTTCAATTTTGAAGTTATAGTTTGAGTTAATGCCATCCCAGAAGTATAAGTAACCGTCTTGGAAACTCTTATTGGCATTTGTACTTCTTTTTTCTGCAGCAATAACTATGTACTGATTGTTTACTGTCATACCACATACTTCATAACCTATATCCAAAGCTAAGATATGTCTTTGAAAACCTGATGTACCACCTGAAGGGTTTGGTGGACTTGAATCGTTTAAGAAATCATAACTAGCAACGAAACCACCATTACCGATGTAAAGTTTGTTAGAGAATATCAAAGCAGGATGCCATGTATTGTTAGTTGTAATCAATCTATTTATAAATAATACAAAGTTAGTACCAGTCATATCGCTTGCACTTATGGTAGCTATAGTTGTGGTGTCACTAGATACACTTGAAGTCAAATGGAAATGGTAAGAAGCATTAGCACCGGTAAAGTTAGCGTTTGGTATAACAACCACTGGTGTTGAAAAAATAAAGTTGTTCCAACCTACTACTAAGTTTGCATTAGTTATTGTCGATGTCGCTAGTGTGTTATTAAGTGAATCGTGGAATGTCAGAGTAACGTCACCTGTACCTTTGACAGGGAAGTACACAGCTATAGAATAAACTGGAGTTAGGTCTGGTATGAATGAACACAAGTTAGTAGAAGTTTCAACTACAGTATTTGGTAATATGTATGAATTAGTGAGCGTGTTTGTAATGATGCTCGTGTAGTTAGAAGGAGTAATTGCTTGACCAGCATAACTTACTATGTTGTTTCTAATAGTGTTGTTCTGACCATCGTAGGCACCATTGACTGTGTTGTACTGATAGATTACGTTGTTAGATACAGATGCTGATGGACCAAATTGGTCTAGCAATAGCTTAGGTGTAGCTGATGTAACACGACTATAAACCGTTACTGCATTTTGTGTAGTAATGTAAATAGAATCTGAATACTGGTTGTACACAATACCGGCAGCACCATTAGAGTTAAGTTTACCTATTACACTGATTACACCAGATGTGTTTATTTTATAAAACCAACCTTGATTACCTACAGCGTATCGTACACCATTAGCATCCTGACACATGCAAGTAATGAGGTCTCTAAGTGTAGATGAAACTGGACTCATCCCTGGTAAAACTGACATTTGAGATGGCTTGGAACGAAAATCAAGACCCTGTGAGTAGTAAAAAGAATTAGCTATACCATACTTATAGTCGACAGCCATACCACCTATGAATGAGTTTAAGTGGATTTTATCTTTTTCTGAATTGTGAGGACCTTTAGCCATTTATTACCCCGATATTACACCAGGAGGTAGCCAGAAGATGTTAAAGATATTATCTGTAAGCGGTTTCTGTACGACCCCGGTTGTTTTGTTTGCGTATGCTTGCTTGAATTGCATAAGTAAATCTTCATACAATCCTTTATATAGTGTAGCACTAGCCATGTCATTTCGCTTCAAATAATATTGGTACGCTGCATAGTACACAAGACCTAAGTGATACTCTTCTGGGATGTCTGGTACTAAACCTATTTGACATGCCACAGCAGTTCCTGTAGGACCTTGATAATAGTTTTCAAGAGTAAGCTGTGATGCTGTAGCACCTACAATTGGGTACCAGTTACCATCTGAACCATCAGTTACTGTAAAGTACATACCATTCATATTAGTATTAAAGTTTGTACTTGGGCTTGTAACATACTGTGAACCGTTAGTAACAGTTACAGTCGTAGTGGTGACATCGTCTACGCTCATGTCAATCATACGTGGTTCGTAAGATATTATAAGACCTGCAGTTTGACTTTGTGATGGTGTAGGATACAATCCGATTTCATTTTTACCTCTGACAAAATAGAATTGAGGCACAATTACTGTGTTAGATGGAATCACATTGAAACGGTTCCATAGTGCTTCTGAATCCACGTTAACTAGTGGCCAGTTATATCCACCAGTATTAGCACGTACTTCTGTAATACGTACCATGTCTTCTGGAAATGTGTAGTATTGCTGTCCTGCAACCAAGTTAGCTGTGACTTCTTTACGAGTCCAGTATCTCCTTGATTGGTTTTTAAATAACCTCAGAGCGTGGTTAATGTCTTGTTTTGAATTAACAAGGTCTTGAGTATCAGTTGTTGTACTGACACCTGTTATGTTTGCTACTCTGTTATATAGTTGTGTAAATGTTATCATTGTTTATTTCTCCTCATTATGTTGCACTCACTAGATAACCATCAAATATTAAAGGAACATACATACTCGTTGTTTGGTTGTATCCGTAAGCCGAAACTGTATCTCCAATGTTTAATTGTATGAACTTTGAAAATGAATAAACGAGTGATTGTCCATTTCCAGGTGAATAACTTGTGTAATATGTAGGTGTTGAACTAAATGAATTAACATTTATTCCCAATACTACAGTATTTGTACTTGAGGCAGAAGGACTAGCTATAAGTGAAAAATAATAAAAACCTGCTATAGGTGCGGTAAATTGAAAATTGGTTGTTATATCAAAATTATTTCCTGTATCAAAAGTTTTAGCATTAAATTGAATTTTTGTATAAGCAGATGCAGTAACAGTTTGAGTAGTATTTCTATATACACTAAACTTGTAAGGGTTATATACTTTACTAGTATACAATCCTGCCGCAGCCACTTGCGTATTAGTTATAGATGAAGCCGTAAGGTAACTAGCATTAATACTACCAGTAGTTACAGGCACTCCGTAAATAGTACCTGAGTTGCTTGTTGTGTAACCTGTCAGTGTGTCAGCAGATATAGTTGCGTTAGTAATTGTAGGACTGTTTATTGTAGGGCTTGTAAGTGTTTTGTTAGTCAATGTTTGGCTTGTAGTTGTCTGAACTACTGTTGCAGGAAATGTAGGTGTTCCACCAATAGTATAAGTACCAGATAATGTTCCAGATAATGTTGCACCATTTATTGTTGGAGAAGTCAATGTCTTATTAGTAAGTGTTTGACTATCTGTTAATCCTACTGGTTGACTAGATAAGTTAAGATAAGTGTTTCTAGATATAGCTTGAGTAGCTGTTAATGAATTAGTGTAAATAGGAAGTAAATCATTAGTAGCATCTATGGTGGTTGCAGTTGGTAGTGAGTTTATTGTTACATTACTCATGATGATTGGTAAACCCCTTGCAAAGTAATTTGGTTAGTGTTAGCCCATGTATTTGGAACAGTTGCAGAAACTCCAGTTATTTGAACATAAGTAGGGGAAACTAAAGAAGCTAGTAATTGACATTTATTAGCACCTGTTGTGTTGTTTATTGCACCATATAAGAAATAATTACTACCTCCTGCAAAACCCCAACCTGTAGCTATCATATTTTGAGTATTACCAGTTGTTGGATAAGTAGTTGTATTGTTGTTCACTGGTAAAGTGAAGTAGGGGTTTGTTCCTACCGAAGAAGTTGTACCTAAAACTACTTGCATAGTGAAATAAACATTTTTACCAACTGTGACGTAATAACAATTTAATGTTCCATTACCTATAGTGAAGTTTGTAAATGTTGGAGTCCAAGTAGTCCAAGCCCATGAAGAATCGGATGTTAATTTTGTTAAAGGTACACTAGATGATGTTAATGAAGAACCACTAATTGCACCACTTGTTATAGATACACCATATATTGTTCCACTGTTTGAAGTTGTATATCCAGTAAGTGTATCTGCGCTTATTGTAGCGTTTGTAATGGTTGGTGAATTAATAGTTGGACTTGTTAGCGTTTTGTTGGTTAAAGTCTGCACAACAGTGTTCTGTGTGACTGAGGAAGGAAAGGTTGGTGTACCACCTATTGTGTATGTTCCAGAAAGGGTGCCACTTAAAGTAGCACCGTTAATAGTAGGTGATGTAAGTGTTTTGTTTGTCAGCGTCTGGGAATCACTCAGTCCGACAGGCTGGGAAGCTAAATTAAGAAAAATATTTCGGTTAATTTGTTGAGTAGTATTAAGGGAATTTGTAACAATAGGAAAAGTATCCGCTGTTGCGTCAATTGTAGCTGCGACTGGTAGTGAGGTTATTGTTGCCATTATGCTCCTGATATTGTCCACTGTGTTATGTTGCGTGGTGAGGTGTAAGTAGTATTTGTTACTAAATTATCTCCATCGTTTGTAATAATAAAACTATTACTGTTACTTATTATATACCTAGTACCTACTGTTACAATATAGCCGTTTCCACTTGGTGGTTGCCATTTACTTCTGTTTTTAGTGCTTTGATTCCAGCTTGTAGCGTATCTTTGTTTGTACGTCTGTGGCTGAATGTTTAGCGTGGTACCAGATTGAGTTGTTAAATTACTTAGACTTTGTGTCTGTATAGCAGCTCCGGTTGAAGGTATTGCAAAACCTGTACCGGATGGCGGGGTCCAAACTGTGGGATTCCTGACTGCCATTTAGAAACCTATACTACCTTAAATTGGAAATATACTGTGTTTGTACCGCTTGAAGGCTTAAGATAAATGTTTGTCATTCTTGCACAATCAATAGTCCAAAGTGTGTTTGCAGGTATTAAAAGACCTTGTGCGTAAGATGCGTCTTCGCCTACTTGAATTGTAACTGTTGAGTTAACTGTAAACTGTACCGCATTAGTTGGTACTGTTAAAGCTACTCCTGAACCACTCATGTTGGTTTGTGGAGAAGTTACAGGTGTTCCTGTAGCATCTTGAGATACAACTGTGTTACCAGTAGTACCAGTCATTTCTACACGGTTCTGGTCCTGAACTAATGAACCAAAAGATTGTATACCTTTTTGCCTAATAGCTGTTGGTGTATATGCCATGTTTGCTCCTTATTAAATTAAAAAGCCCCTCAAAGAAGGGCTCCTAGGTTTTGCCTGCCTAAATTATATCATTACTGATTTGCATTAACAATTGCTTGTTTTAGATAATCCGTAGGGTCTTCCATACCCTCTATTTCGCTAGCAGGTAAGCTCCAGCTAAATGGTTGTAAATCTAATACAGGTTCATCAGTGTTATTAGGAATATAGGTTTGTCCGTAGACACCATTAATTGAATAGATAATGTGAACTTCATCACCATCAATCTGGTAAGCAAAGTTTGCTATATCATTTATTGTCATTATGCCAGTGTCCTGACTATTACTTTTAGAAATACAATCGGGTTAGCTATTACTGATTCACTTAAAGTACCCACTGTCGCGGCAAATGCTCCTGTTACTGATGCTTGTGTAAATCCGTTAGTAGGAATCCATGTAGTACCTGTTGGAGTAGTTGTTGTAGCTATTGGAGGTCCAGCATATCCAGATATACCAGCAGCAGCAGATGTAGCTGTCATACATCTTTTAGTTGACGCTGTACCAGAACCTTGTTCGCACGATGAAATGTAATACCAACCTGGTTTAACCATTTTATAAGTAGTAACTCCTAAGAATCCCGTTCCAACTGTTGAAACTGTACCAAAGTCATGAATTAAAGTGTTTGGTCCACGCCTACCACTATCTAAATCATATAACCCAAATCTACAAGTTGAAGCCGTAACACCTGTAGCAGTTACAATACAACCTACCTGTGTAATGATACATGTAGAAGGTATGTAAATAGGTGTGAAGAATTGTGTGTTAAAAGCACCAATAGCGTTGGCTAAGTTAGTAACCGCAGGAGCAAGAAATGAATTTTGAGAAAGACCTAACATTGGTCGTTGTCTATCATCACTGTAGTTTCCGTTACCCGTTGAAAGTGAATAGTTAGTTTGTGCTTGATATGCTTGAAAGCCTTGCCATAACAGTTTGGCTGCAACATTCATTCCGTAAGCGTTCAAGTGCAAACAGTCACTGTTAAAAAATGAGCCATCAGATACCATTTTGCCTGATGCGTGAGTACCAGCTGTAGTACCATCAGCACCTCTTGTGACGTTGGAAAAAGTAAATGTACCATCTCCATTGTTGACTACTGTTTTAGCAACTATACGCTCTCCTTCAATAGAAAATGTAGAGTTTTGTGGAAGCGTAGCG
>Ga0214199_1000034_pt1 | contig 33940 bp, 35 predicted proteins | sample TroBogEpilimnion_24_FD_153037 | JGI IMG/M metagenome (GOLD analysis project Ga0214199, IMG submission 153037) | Freshwater microbial communities from Trout Bog Lake, WI - 04OCT2008 epilimnion | ecosystem: Environmental > Aquatic > Freshwater > Lake > Epilimnion/Euphotic zone | place: Trout Bog...
CCATGCTAGCGTAGCGCATGGTGACGTTTCCGGCACAGGTGCAAAGTGAATGCCGGAAACGCTTTGTTCGCTTACGCTCAAAAGCCTTATTCCGGCCTACTACTTACCCGACGTAACTACATAAAAATCAATCAGCCAAACTATAAATCAGCTTGCCGGCTTGTATCGTATGCGTGACTCGACCTTTGAAATCTTGCCCCCAAAAGGGTGTATTCACCCCCTGGCTCTTCCAATTTTCTGCATTGACTTGCCAGGTTAATTCACGATCAAACACACAGACATCGGCAGAAAAACCTACCGTTAAGGCACCACTATTGATATGCAGAACACGGGCGGGGTTTTCACTCAAGGCTGAGATACCTTGCTCTAAGCTGATCGCGCCTTGATCAACGAGCTTGAGCATAAGCGGTAAAAGTGTTTCCAAGGACGATACACCCGCTTCTGTTTCTGGAAAGGCACCTAATTTAGCGTCTACATCGTGTGGCTGATGATCTGAACAAATACTATTAACAGTGCCACTGGCCAAACCTTGGCGTAAATACTGTTTATCGTCTTCGGTACGGAAAGGCGGCAATACATGATAACTACTGTCAAAAGGAATCATGTCATCTTGTGTTAAATGTAATTGATGAATAGCGACATCGGCACTGACATTCAAGCCATATTTTTTGGCTTGAAAAATCTTAATCACTGAGCGTTTACAACTGAGTTGTCCAAAGTGCATACGACACCCTGTAAGTTCAACGAGTTCTAAACACTGAGCTAAAGCTATCGTTTCTGCTTCTTCTGGAATACTAGGTAAGCCATACCGAGTAGCAAAAGTGCCTTCATGGGCGCAACCGTTATTGCCTAACCAATAATCATTAGGTCGAAACATAACTAATAAGTCATGACTCGCGGCATATTCCATTGCACGTCTAAGTATTAGTAAGTTTTTAACGGCTTGCTGTGCATTACCTACAGCAATACATCCTGCTTGCTTTAGGGATAACATCGAACTCAGCTCTGTGCCTTCCAGTTTTCGAGTTAAAGCGGCTATCGGATAAATTTGCGGATATTGCGCCTTTTCAGCCAGTTCTTTAATTAATTCTGCCACTGCGGGCGTATCAATAACGGGGTTAGTATCTGGTTGCAAGCACATGGTGGTGATGCCGGCACTGGCTGCTGCAATCGCTTCACTCTTAAAAGTCGCTTTACGACTTTGGCCAGGTTCACGTAACCGTGTACTTAAATCTATAAACCCAGGACAGATGATTTTATTACTGGCGTCTATAACAGTCGTTGGCGTAAAGCCTGCTGGCTCATCAGTGACAGAAACCACCTTACCTTCAGATATGTATACATCAGCGATACGATTGATGTTATTAGCAGGATCAATAAGTTGTCCCTGTTTAATCAGTATCTGGCTCATTCTATCACTCCTTGTTTTTGCATCGCCATGGCCATAATAGCCATTCGTATGGCGATACCATTACTGACTTGTTTAAGAATAACGGACTGTGGCCCATCAGCAACTTTAGAATCGATTTCTACGCCTCGATTTATTGGACCTGGATGCATGACAATGGCATCGGGTTTAGCTATTTTTAACTTGGCTTCGGTCAAGCCAAAGCATTTAAAATACTCACTTTCACTAGGCAATAAAGCTGAGGTCATGCGCTCTTTTTGGAGTCGTAACATGATAATGACATCAATATCTTTAAGCCCAGAAGTTAAGTCATGTGAGACATTAACACCTAGACTTTCCACATGCGAAGGCAGCAAAGTCTTAGGCGCAAGCACTCGAACTTCAGCGGCACCCAAGATATTTAAGGCCTGAATCTGTGATCTAGCCACCCTAGAATGGAGTATGTCACCAATAATGGCGACACGAAGATTTGAAAAATCTTGTTTAAATTGCCGAATAGTAAACATATCCAACATAGCTTGTGTTGGATGTGCATGTTGGCCATCACCGGCATTGATGACACTAATATGTGGAGAGGTATGCTGAGCTATAAAATGTGCAGCGCCACTAATACCATGACGCACGACAAACATATCGACAAACATGGCTTCTAAATTGCGAATGGTATCGAGTAAACTTTCACCCTTAGAAGTTGATGAAGTCGCAATACTCATGCTCAGTACATCGGCGGATAAACGTTTAGCGGCCAGCTCAAAAGTCGTTCGCGTGCGGGTGCTGTTTTCAAAAAACAGGTTAACGATGGTTTTACCCCGCAACAAAGGCACTTTTTTAATCTGCTGGTCATTCATGCCGATAAAGGATTCGGCTATATCCAAAATTTCTGTTAATAAGGTTTTATTTAAACCTTCAATACTCAAAAAGTGCTTAAGCTTGCCTTTAGAATTAAGCTGGATATTTTCAGTCATGGTTTAAGCTACCGCATCAAGTGTTTGTAGATGAATACTCAAAGGACTAGGCCCTGTTAATTTGATACGCTGACCGGCATTCAGACTCATGCGAGTGCCAACACAATCTGGACACAAGGGAATCTGCTTACCATCACGCTCAATCAATACCGCTAAAACGACTTGATTAGGTCGGCCATAATCGAAAATCTCATTTAGGGCGGCACGTATCGTTCTTCCTGTATAAAAAACATCATCGATCAAGATAATGTCGCGGCCTTTAATGTCCTGAGGCAAATGACTGGGCTTTACATTGGGATTAACGCCAATTTGCGAGAAATCGTCGCGATAGAATGAGATGTCGAGTAAGCCTAACTCATCTTTAATGCCTAAACGCTGATGTAACTGTTCGGCGACCCATACGCCACCGGTACGAACACCGATCATCAGAGGATCAACTAATCCTCGTTCAACAATGACACGTTTTAGCTCAGCTTCCAGCTTATTGAGTAAATCGTTTATATCCAGCACTTAATGATCCTTTTCTTTATTCTTAAAGTTGTTTAACCAGGTTTGTAAAATAAGTTGAGCAGCAAGCTGATCTTGAACCTCCCAGAGCTTACTTGCATTCACATTAACTTCATCAAACAATAATTGTTTAGCTTCAAAGGTTGATAACGTTTCATCTTGCTGATAAACAGGCAATTGGTAACGACCCTCCAGTTGGCGGCAGAATTTTATCATACGTGGCGTGATCGGGTTATCAGTACCGTCAGATTGTCTTGATATGCCAACTATTAAACCTGCTGGACGCCACTCTTGTATGAGTTGGCTAATGATTTGCCAATTAGGATTTTGATTTATTGAACGTATAGTAACCAAGGGACTGGCTGTGGCTGTGATGGTTTGACCCACCGCCGTGCCTATTTTTTTATTGCCGAAATCAAAACCTAAATAAGTATCGGCACTGCATTTTGCAACTAAAGGGTCTTGCTTAACCATGTCCTGCCGGCGTCGTTAATTGATTAATATCAATGCCGATTTGGCTACCAGCAGCCTGCCAGCGATTATCTATCGGGGTATCGAAAATAATATGTTTGCCACTGGGCGTATTCAACCAAGCATTCTCTAACATTTCTTTCTCTAATTGCCCGACACCCCAACCTGCATAACCCAGTGCAATCAAAAACTGTTCAGGGCCTTTATTTGCAGCAATAGCCTCTATAATATCTCGTGAGGTCGTTAAAGAAATCGCGTCAGAAACAGCAAAAGTCACATCCCAGTTATCACCGGCAGTATGTAAAACAAAGCCGCGATCTTGCTGTACAGGCCCTCCCATATAAACAGGCGTTTCAGCAATACTATCTGATTGGTATGAGATATTCATTTGCTTACAAATCTCACCCAACTTCATTTCTGCAGGTCTGTTAATAATGATGCCCAAAGCCCCCTCTTCATTATGCTGACATAAATAAGTCACAGTATGAAAAAAGTTGGGGTCTGCCAAGGTAGGCATGGCGATAATAAATTGATTATTTAAATAGGTCATTTGATTCATAAGAGTAAGTATCGAAGGTTATGCTGACTTAAGCAACTAATTACTGTGTCACTAAGCCGGATTCATCCGAAAATTTCCAAACACGGGTAATGACTAAAACATCGACTTCTTTTCGTAAATCCAAAGGCAATGGCGCAAAAGGCGCACTCATACGCACAATTTTTTTGGCTGCCTCATCTAATTCTAAATTCCCAGAAGACTTGCCGATTCGAATACTATATATGCTGCCATCAGCATTAACACCGACGTCCATAGTCAATGTACCAGAAAAATCTTTCTTTAGAGCAATTTCAGGGTAATTAAGATTTCCGGTACGCTCTACTTTATTTTCCCAATCTTTCATATATTGAGCAGCCATATATTTGTGAGCACTGATAGAGTCTACAAATTTTATTTTAGCTTGTTCTGAGCTAGGTTGGCTTTGCCTAATTTCAGTGCCTAATTGGGCAATTTGCTGCTGCAATAAATCGGCAGTCAATTTTGGATGTTGCTCTGTTTCATTGATGTCTGCTGGTTTTTTTTCAGCAATGACTTTCCTTTCAGCCTTGTCAGACGTTAATACTCGCTGAGCAGCTTTAGTTTTATGCTCATCATGATCCACCTTTTTGATAGGATTTGATTTTTGCTGTCCGTTGTTACTGGCAACTTGTTGTGCAGCAGATTCAGCCTGACTTGCCTTACGACCGCCACCCGATTGATTATCTTGCGCTAAGAAGTCAGCCTTATCGTCTATTTTCTCTGACGGTGCACTAATTAAAGTAACATCAATAGGAGTCGCTATGCGCTCTGGCTCTAAGTCCTCTGCACTTAAACTCCAAGCTATAACCATCATTAGATGAAAGAAGACCGCAGCAGCTGTTGCAATCAATAAAACATCTTTATTCTTTAATACCCGGCGATTCCTTATGAAAATAAGCCTAGTTATCATTGCATTGCAATTTTTTATCGATGTGATCCATTAACATGCCAGCTATATTAATTCCAAATTGCTTATCCAACTCTTGAACGCAGGTAGGGCTAGTCACATTAATTTCGGTCAATTTATCACCAATGACATCAATGCCAACAAAAACTAAGCCTTTTTCTCGCAAGGTAGGCCCTACCTGATTAGCAATCCATAAATCTTGTTCTGTTAAAGGTCGCCCTTCAGCATGTCCACCCGCAGCGAGATTACCTCGTGTTTCACCTTGCGCAGGTATACGCGCTAAAGCATAAGGAATGGCTACACCATTAATCATAAGAATTCGTTTATCGCCATCCTTTATTTCAGGCAGATACTTTTGAGCCATGACATAGCGACTGTTGTATTGGGTCATGGTCTCCAAAATCACACTCAGATTAGGATCGTTTTGACGCAGATGAAAAATTGATGTGCCCCCCATTCCATCTAGCGGCTTTAATATAATCTCGCCCTGCTCCTGCAAAAAACTTCTGATGCGAGCAGGCTCTCTAGCCACTAATGTTTCTGCACAACATTGAGGAAACCAAGCCGTAAATAACTTTTCATTCGCATCACGCAAAGACTGCGGCTTATTGACTACATAAACCCCCATACTTTCAGCGCGTTCTAATAGGTAGGTTGCATAAATGTATTCTTGATCGAAAGGCGGATCCTTACGCATCAAAATGACATTTAATTGATCCAAAGGAATATCTTGTTCAGCAATGAACTGATACCACTGCTGAGCATCACGCTGCACAGTCAGAGTTCGAGTTCTTGCATAAGCCCTGCCATTTCTGAGAAACAGATCATTAAGCTCCATATAATGCAGCTCCCAACCTCTCACTTGTGCTTCAAGCAACATGGCAAAACTAGTATCTTTTTTGATATTGATATGGTCTATGGAATCCATGACCATGCCGAGCTTAATAGGCATTATTGTCCTTTAATGTTCTTTAGTAGCAGATGATTAATGAGTTTATTTTATAGATAGTTATTTACCTTGAAAAGATTTTTTGGTATAAAGATTGGCTAATTTATAAATTTAGGCGCACCAAGAGGTCAATCATGTCTAGAGTATGTCAAGTAACTGGTAAACAACCTGTTACAGGTAACAACGTATCACACGCAAACAACAGAACTAAAAGACGTTTCCTTCCTAATCTGCAACATCACAGATTTTGGGTAGAAAGCGAAAACCGTTGGGTGCGCCTTAGAATTTCTACAAAAGCAATGCGTATCATTGATAAAAACGGTATAGATGCTGTTTTAGCTGATTTACGTAAAAACGGCACCAAGGTTTAAGGAGATAAACAATGCGCGATAAAATTAAATTAATTTCTACCGAAGGCACTGGTCACTTCTATACCACGACCAAAAACAAACGCACTATGCCAGAAAAAATGGAGATCAAGAAGTTTGATCCTGTTCTTCGTAAGCATGTTATCTACAAAGAAGCTAAAATCAAATAAAGTCTGATTCAAACCAGCATCTTTTAAGATACGAAAGTCAACTACAGCCAAAGCTTGCTGTAGTTGACAAGCTTGATATTAATACCCCACTCAAACTACAGCTACCTACACAAGTAGAAGCAGCATCATTCAGACATATCTTCATTTAGCATGAGTTGCAAGCTTATACTGTAGAGCTGACAAATTCGCCACGTTTGAAAACAAAATATACTCTGCGAATCTGTCGCCCCTAAATAGCAAAGCCTTAACTCAATCAACTAAAGCCTATACCAATCCCACCGGATTCCTAGTAAGAATACCCTTAGCGTCTAAATCAGGCACCACACCAATAGAATAGGATTTTTTGGGCTTATTCGCTCCCTGACAATTGATACTAAAGCGATGCATAGACTCATCCAACTTCAACGCTGTTAACTGCCCCCCCCATAAACAACCTGTATCAATACCATAACAATTGCGCCCCTCATAATAACCTAAACTAGACCAATGCCCGAAGATAATACGCATATCTGCATTTTTACGCTTAGGCGCATCAAACCAAGGAAATAAGTTACTAGGCTGTGAACCTATTGGACCACTATTAACAAAATCAAGACGTCCTTGCGCGTCACAATAACGCATACGGGTAAAACAATTAATCACAAAGCGTATCCTAGCAACGCCTTTTAAATTAGGCGACCAAATATTGGGCTTATTACCATACATTTGTTTTAAAAAGACTTCATAGTCTTTGTCTCTGAGCGTTTGTTCCGCTAAGATAGCCATTTTTTGAGCTTTCTTGAAATCCCATTGCGGAGGCAATCCCGCATGTAGCAGACAGAAATCATTGCTATAGTGCAATAAAGGCCGATGCCTTAACCAATGAATGAGCTCATCTCTATCAGGAGCATCAAGCACCTGGGTAAGACTATCCTTTTTATTAGCGATCTTTGGCAAACACGATGCAGCTAGTAAATGCATATCATGATTACCCAGCACAGTAATCGCCGAACTGCCTAAGGATTTGACAAAACGCAGGGTTTCTAACGACTTTGGGCCACGATTTACTAAATCACCGGCAAACCAAAGCTGATCAGAATTTTCATTGAACGAGATAACATCAAGTAGCCTTAATAAATCATCAAAGCAACCTTGTATATCTCCTATAGCATAAATAGACATTTAACTAATGTAAGGTTCGGGGAATAGATAGAGTGAATCTAGGAATTATGGCATTAAAATTATCCCCCTCATCCGAACACATGACATATTGACCTTGCATAGTGCCTACTGGAGTTTCAATGATCGCGCCACTGGTATAACGAAACTTTTCTCCTGGTTTAAGATAAGGGTGTTCACCAATAACGCCCTCCCCCCTAACCTCCTGAATCTTGCCATTTGAATCAGTGATTAACCAATGTCGATTTAAAAGCTTTGCAGGAACGGATCCTTCATTAGTAATGGTGATGGTATAGGCAAATACATACTTACCTTTTTCTGGAGCAGACTGCTCAGCAATAAAAAAAGGCGTAGATTCAACTATTATTTTGTTTTTTTCAGTCATTGATAGATCATATAGATATTACTTATTAATCGAAACATTGTAGCTTATTCATAATAGGCAAGTAAGTATTTCATACAAAATAAACCAGCAAAACAAAGACCATCAATGGTCTCACTTAAATAGGACAGCACATTGTATATTCATATCATTGGTATTTGCGGAACATTTATGGGCGGACTAGCCGTTATTGCGAGACAAATGGGTCATCAAGTCAGCGGCTCCGACCAGAATGTTTACCCCCCTATGAGTACGCAATTACAGGAACAAGGCATAGAGCTAATGAATGGCTATCAGCCTGAGAACCTAGATGGAGAGCCGGATTTAGTTATCATAGGTAACGCACTTTCGCGTGGAAACTCTGAAGTTGAAGCCGTTCTAAACAGAGGCCTCAGTTATATATCAGGACCTCAATGGCTAGCAGATCATGTACTCCATGATAAATGGGTGCTAGGTGTTGCAGGAACTCACGGCAAGACCACAACATCCAGCATGTTAAGCTGGATACTCGAACATCAAGGCTACAACCCCGGCTTTTTAATTGGCGGCATTCCTCTTAACTTTGGCATTTCTGCACGCTTAGGCGGCGGCCCTGAAAATAAATCAGGCTTCTTTGTTATTGAAGCTGATGAATATGATTCTGCATTTTTTGATAAACGCTCAAAGTTTGTTCACTACAGACCTCGGACTGCAATACTCAACAACCTAGAATTTGATCATGCTGACATTTTTCCTGACCTAGACGCTATTAAACGACAATTCCATCATCTGGTTAGAACCATACCTGGCGAAGGCATTATTATTTGTCCGGAGCATGACAACAATCTTAAAGACACGCTCAACATGGGTTGCTGGACACCTGTTGCAAACACCTCAATCAATGGTGACGCAATTTGGAATGCTCATCTGATAAAAGCCGATTGCAGTCGATACTCCGTACTTTTTGAGAATCTTGAACAAGGCATCATTGATTGGACCTTAACCGGTGAACACAACGTTTATAATGCTTTAGCTGCCATCGTTGCCGCTAGCAGTATCGGCATACTCCCTAAAGACGCTATAACCGCTTTGAATCAATTCAAAAATGTTAAAAGGCGTATGGAAGTTATCGCTACCATTAATGGCGTGACTCTTTACGATGATTTTGCACATCATCCAACCGCAATTGCAACCACCCTAGATGGCTTACGTAAACAAGTGGGGCAAGAGCGCATTATCGCTGTTGTAGAGCCTCGATCAAATACCATGCGTCTTGGCATACACACCCAAACACTGGCTGAATCTTTAAACTTGGCAGATATCGCCATCATTTATCAACCACAAAACTTAGGCTGGGATTTAAGCGCAGTACAAAAATATGCTGACAACATAACGATTTATTCCTCACTAGAAGACATCATTGCTAAGCTCAAAGAAGAAGCGGAACTTGGTGGGCATTATGTCTTAATGAGCAATGGCAGTTTCGGTGGTATTTATGAGCGTCTACAAGCTGAATTAAGCTTAGCAAATGAAACACCAGAAGAAACAAATTAAGAATTTAGGCTCTATGTGACATAGTGGATAATCTTTGTTTACCTCTATGCAGAGGATACAATGTTTTATTGTAGGGGCGAATTCACTCGCCCCTACAAGACCAAGCATCCTTCATATCAAGGTTTGCATCAGCCTAGGCATTATCTTATAGCGATTTTGATAAAAAATAACATTCATTAATCAATAAACATAAATGATGAAATGATAAGCAAAAGCTCCATTTATTATGTCGATTTTATTAAACTGCTATCCACCATAATTTCCATAAAGCCAGGATTTATCACTATGCTTATTTACAAAGGCTAGATATAAAATAGAAGTTATGTAAAATTCATAACACTTAACGCTACCATTTAGAACTCACATGACTAAAGAAATAATTTTAACCGGCATTACTACCACTGGCACTCCTCATTTAGGTAATTATGTAGGCGCTATTAAACCAGCCATTGCCGCCAGCAAGAATGCCAATGTCACACCCTTTTATTTTCTCGCTGACTACCACGCCCTAATCAAATGCCAAGAGCCGGATAGAGTCAGACGTTCCAGCTTAGAAATCGCCGCAACTTGGCTAGCCCTAGGCTTAGATACTTCAAATGCTGTTTTCTATCGTCAGTCTGATGTTCCAGAGATTATGGAACTCATGTGGATGTTAACCTGCGTAGCCTCTAAAGGCTTAATGAATAGAGCGCACGCTTATAAAGCCGCAAGTGCTGAGAATGAGCAGAGCGGAGAAAGCGATCTCGACAAAGGCATCAATATGGGCTTGTTTGCTTATCCCATATTAATGGCAGCTGACATCCTGATGTTTAATGCCCATAAAGTCCCCGTGGGAAAAGATCAGATACAACATATCGAAATGGCGAGAGACATTGCTGGTCGATTTAACCATATTTATGGCCAACACTTTGTCTTGCCCGAAGCTGTTATTGATGAACATGGCGCCACGCTATCAGGCATGGATGGTCGTAAAATGAGCAAAAGCTACAACAATACCATTCCGTTGTTTGAGCCTGAAAAGAAACTAAAGAAACTTATTAACAAAATCCAAACAAATTCCTTGGAGCCAGGCCAGGCCAAAGATCCAGAGACCTGTACTTTATTCAGTATCTATAAAGCTTTTGCCAGTGCCGATGAGGTATCAGAAATTCGTCAACGCTACGCTGAAGGTATCGCTTGGGGAGAAATGAAAAGCGTGCTGTTCGAACATATTAACGAACACATCACGCCAGCTAGAGAGCGCTACGAAGCCTTACTACAAGCGCCTGAGCATATTGAACAACAACTACAAGAAGGCGCACTAAAAGCACGCGCTGTGAGCATTCCCTTCATGAAAGAATTACGTAAAGCCGTAGGTATTTCAAGAATTTCATTATAAAAAACTTTTTTATCTATCCTACAAGATCATGATCGTCATAAGTGCAATACGGCTATTGCCTATTGCACCCTTCGGGCTAGATACTACTTAAAAATCGCAGATTTAATTTAATATCGATGTGCCTTTAATCTGAACAAACACCGATATACCGACCTTGAGCCTCAACAATACCAATGATTTACTGGTGATATGTGCTAACAATAATTGCTGACCTACCCGTAACTGAACGACTGCTTGACTATCTGATTCCTCAGTTAGTTGACTAATAACGGCAGGCAATATATTAAGTATGCTTGTTGAATTGGGTTCTACTAAGCTAATACTGACATCTCTTGCGTAAATCTGCACTCTTAGCATTGTTCCTATTTCTGCATCAACAGCGGCTAGACTCAGTGAGCCGCCCTCAAACTCAACACGAGTTAGATGATAATCGTTTTCATGCTCGGATATAATTACTTGCCATACAGTTGCAGCCTCTCTATCTTGCGCCAATGGCAAATCGAGACGACTTTGTGTTTCTGCTAAAGACCCTGATGCTAAGACGCAACCCTCCTCTAAAATAACCAGCGTATCTGCTAATTGTGCAACTTCCTGTTGGGAATGAGTGACATAAATTACCGGAATATCCAGTTGTTGATGTAAGCGAGCCAAATAAGGCAATATTTCTTGCTTACGTTTGATATCAAGAGACGCCAGCGGCTCGTCCATTAAGAGGATTTCTGGATTAAGCGCCAAGGCTCTTGCAATAGCGACCCGTTGCCGCTCACCACCTGATAAATTACTAGGCATACGTGCCAATAAATGACCGATACCCAATAGATCAATGGTTTGATTAAGCTTGATCATGCCCAAATTATTTTTGACGCGTTTCAAACCATAATGCAGATTATCTAAAACACTTAAGTGCGAAAACAGATTAGCTTCTTGAAACACGTAACCTAATGGTCGCTTGTATGTGGACAGAAATATCTTACGCTCACTATCTTGCCAAACAGCGCCATTTATTTCTAAATAGCCTTGCTGTGCTTGTTCTAACCCAGCGATGCAACGCAGTAGCGTCGTTTTTCCTGAGCCAGAATGACCGAACAACACTGAAACACCCGTGCCAGGCAAGGCCAAATCGACATCCAATGTGAAGTCACCATAATTTAGCTTAAATCGTGCATTAATGACTGTCATTTAAACGGCTGCGCCATGGGTGAGGTTTTAATCTGAGTATAAAGCACTAACAACACTGTAAATGAAAACAATAACAGACAACCTGCCAACCAATGCGCATCGGCATATTCCAATGCTTCAACATGATTATAGATTTGCACTGACACTACGCGTGTTTTATTAGGAATATTGCCGCCTATCATCATAACAACACCAAACTCGCCAACCGTATGCGTAAAACCCAAAATAGCAGCCGTAATAAAGCCAGGCTTTGCCAATGGCATTACCACAGTAAAAAAACTATCTAAAGGACTCGCTCTTAAAGTAGCTGCAGCCTCAAGAGACTGCTTGCTTATCATTGCAAAAGATGATTGCAAGGGCTGCACGACAAACGGCATAGAATACAGCACCGAGCCCAAGACTAAGCCGTAAAAGGTAAAAGATAATGTTCCGATACCTAGCCATTGGGTAAACTGACCGATGATTCCAGTTGGCCCCATTAATACCAATAAGTAAAAACCCAATACCGTTGGCGGCAACACCAACGGCAGTGCCACGATGGCATTAATAACTCCTTTCAAAGAAGAATTTGTTCTACTCAGCCACCAGGCTAAAGGAGTGCCGATTAATAACATAATAGTTGTAGCAATAGCGGCCACTTTAAAAGTAAGCAGCAAGGTATCGAGATCAGCAGAACTTAGCATCAATGAATTTAATCTTATTGGGCTAAATAATAGCCGTATTTTTTGATAACCTCCAAAGCTGGAGCGGATTTTAAATAAACGAGTAACTCGGTTGCAGCAGGATTTTCAATGCCGTTATTTAATAGCACTGCCGCTTGTTTAATTGGTGCATGTAACTGTGCAGGAACTATCCAAGCTGAACCATTAATGATTTTACCATTTTCAAACACTTGCGATAAAGCAACAAAACCCAGTTCTGCGTTGCCAGTACTAATAAACTGGTAGGCTTGAGCAATATTTTCACTCTGCACGATCAAAGGTTGTAACTTATCCTGCAATTTCAGATCATTCAAAACTTCTATAGCCGCAGCACCATAAGGTGCAAGCTTTGGGTCTGCCAAAGCTAGATGCTTAAAATTACCTGAACTTAGGATTTCACCTTTTTCATCTACGTAACCAGCTGTTGCTGACCATAGCACTAACTTACCCATTGCGTATATAAATTGACTACCGGAAACAGCGTAGCCGTCCTTAATCAATTTTTCAGGACTCTTTTCGTCTGCTGCCAATAGTATTTCAAAGGGCCCACCATTTTCGATTTGTGACACAAATTTGCCGGTAGAGCCAAACGATAAATTAGCACTGTGACCGGTAGCTTTTTCAAAGCCAGCGGCTATTTCAGACATAGGCTTGCTGAAGTTAGCGGCTACAGCAACTAAGGTTGTGGCTGCGAAAGTGCTTTGACACATCAATAATAAAAAAAACAGACAAAAACGTATCAATACATTCTTAAACATATTAGGTTCCTTTTTTTGAGTTTAAATGATTACTAGGCAATTACCGAAATTCTTAAATTCTTTGATAAAGTAACTGTAATATCGTTTATGTAGCATTCTCACGGAGAGCATCACTGACCACAGTTAAACTTCTATGTAACTGCTTATAGTTAAATCAGTTCATTTGTAGAGACTACAAATCCTTAACCGTCTTAATTGTGGGGGACGAAGAGCGAGGGAGCGATGACATTACTTTAAAATTTAACTTGCAGTTTCGCATTATTAATAAGCTCATTTGTAAAGTATTAAGTGGCAAAGTGATTCGAGTTCTGGAGGTTAATGTAGATTCAGTAATGTAGTTCAGCTACCCAGCGATTAAAGTCTTGTAGCCAAGATTACACAGGACAGTAGCCAATCATTAGGCTTGATTGCTGGCATGTTGATTCATGCTGTTTTTTGCAGTCATATTGGGCGCGAATTCTCAAGCAGCCAATAAGGAAACCAGCCATATTAACATCCTAGTTGCCGTTAACTCATAAAACAGCAGAACTTAGCATTTTTGAAGATACTTATTGGGCCAATTCATAGCCATATTTTTTAATCACTTCCAAAGCTGAAGCCGATTTCAAATAAGCTAACAAAGCTTTTGCAGCAGGATTTTTAGCACCATTATTTAATAACACAGCCCCTTGTCTAATAGGTGTATATAAATTTGTTGGAACTATCCAAGCTGAACCGCTCGTTATTTTACCGTTTTCAAAAACTTGTGATAGGGCTACAAAACCCAGTGCAGCGTTGCCAGTACTCACATACAGATGGGTTTGTGTAATACTTTCATTCTCTACAATTAAGGGGGTTATAGTATCTTGCAATTTCAAGCCATTTATTACTTCGAGCGCTGCTGCACCATAAGGTGCTAGCTTAGGATCTGCCAAAGCAATATGTCTAAAGTCACCTGAGCCTAGAATTTTACCTTTGTCATCCACATAACCGGGTATTGATGACCATAATACTAACTTTCCTACCGCGTATACAAATTGGGTACCAGTTAACGCAAAGCCATCCTGTATCAATTTTTTAGAGCCTTTTTCGTCTGCTGCCAACAGTATCTCAAAGGATCCACCATTTTCAATTTGTGAAACAAATTTTCCGGTAGAGCCGAATGATAAGTTAGCACTATGTCCGGTAACTTTTTCAAATTTAGCGGCTATTTCGGTCATGGGCTTACTAAAATCTGCGGCTACAGCAACTAAGGTTGTTGCAGAAAAACTGCTTTGACTCAGCAATAACATAAAAAGTAGACTAAAACATAATAAAATATGTTTAAACATATGAGTTTCCTATTAAGAGTTTAATGATGTTTAGTTCTAAACTAAACATAATATATTTTTCGAATCAGGCTCATAAAGTACATTTATGAGTATCTTTAATTACGAACCTAGTTGTACTCATAGAATAATATAAAACAGTTAAATGTTATTAATTATTAAAACTTCAACTAAATTAGTTGAGTTATTCAAATCCATAAGCTCTAATAAAACTCCTATCGTAAGATAAAACAAACACAGCCGCTTTAAGATTTTATGAACGAGGGTTGGCAATCCACCCAATTAATTTGTTTAAAACAGTCAATATAAAATTTTCTTATTCCTCTGAACCAAAACATTTTGAGTAATCAATCCAGACCTCACAGGAATGAGCGCGGCTTAAAAATAAAACCTCGATTTCACAAAGTTGCTTATGTATGCCCCTTGATAGGGCATAGCTATCTGCAGAGGTCTCTATCTCAGCATAGAGACGATAAAAAATTCTTTAGGTGCTTATTGCATCCACCCATTTATCGAAAGAGAACTTATTTTATAAGAGCGTATGTAATACGCCCCTACAACCCCCAACAAAATGTTATCGTTATTTTGTGGAAAGGATAACAATTACTCGTGTAGATACCTATTTTCATTCAGAGTGCGTATTAATAAAACGCGAATTCAACTCTGAAGTACAAATTTTAGTATTCAGGAGTCTGTCGATGATTGAGTTTTTGCATAACATCCTCAACTTGACTCTCCGTTATATTTTCAAAACTACTGCCTTTCTTAAAGTGTTGCCTGATCAAGCCATTAGTGTTTTCGTTTAGCCCTCGCTCCCACGAAGAGCAAGGGTGCGCGAAATACACTACTGCATTTAGTTGTTGCGCAATGCTTTCGTGGTCTACGAACTCTTTGCCCTTATCAGCAATGGTTAACACTTTATCCATACATGACTTCAGCAACATGACCGTGGCTTGTGTGATAACCTCAACATGCTTACTATCAACTTTCTTAATCAATGTGAATTCGATACCCGATCTACGATAGCTACCAATCCATCTTGGTGATTTTCCCCAATTACCGTTCTATTCCCAATCTCCGATTCTCGCTTTTTGTTCGACAATCTCAGGGCGTTCATCAATGCTGACTTTGTTCCTAATCTGCCCACGCTTATCCTTTGATCCGCATTGCTTTTTACGCTTTTTATTGCTGTGGCGTAGGTGCTTAAATAACTCCCCACCTTGGCGATTATTCGCCCAAACATGCTGATATATCCGTTCATGACTGATTTTAATGTTTTCCTCTGTTATCAGCCAACCAGAAACCTGCTCAGGACTATAATCTAATTGAATCTTTTCTTCAATAAAGGCACAAACTTCCTGCGTCATCTTTAGTGTCTTGACAGCATTTTTTCTACGGCCTAGTGCTTTAGCATTAGTCTCTTCAGGGCAATGCTTTCCAGTGTTGCGACTAAGTTCTCTACTAACTGCTGAAGCTGATACACCTAGGATCAACGTCATGTCTTTTTGCTGCATGTCTGCTTTCTTTAATGACTCAACCTAGTATCTTTGTATTTCGGTTAGCTGTTTATAGCCTTTCATAGGCTTCCTAATCTTTGGTCGGATTGAAAAAGCCCTGAACTATATCAGCTAACCACGTTCTTTTCTGTTAAAAATGAATTGAACTTATTAGTTGAATCTAAGACTTTTAATAGTGCGACAGATGCTAGACTTACTTTTCGCCTTTAGCCTTGTGTCTGCTCTTAAGAGAGTCTAATCTAAAACGAGCGTTTAAATAGAGCTGTACCGCCTTAAGTTGGTAGTCAAATTAATAATTTAGTGCTCATTGGCTGGTTTGATCTGGCTTTTTTGTGATTGAAAAACTGAGAATTATTGCGGATGTTTTTTAGAAATGGGACAGAATTAGGATGATTTTAGATTAAAGAGAATCCTACAGCACAATGAAAAATGGCCTAGAGAACATGAAAGCTCTCTAAGCCATTGGTTTCTTTGCACTTCTCGAAACCAGAATTTGGTACCGAGAGCCGGAATCGAACCGGCACTGAGTCACCCCAACCGGATTTTGAATCCGGCGCGTCTACCAGTTCCGCCATCCCGGCAAAGAACGAACATTATAATGACAGTTTTTAATAAAAGCTAGCTTATTTTTAAGGTGTATTCATCGCATTAAACTGATAATATCGCTAGCTATGAAAAAAAGTGACTTTAACTACCTACTCCCTGAATCCTTAATTGCCCAAAACCCTTTGGCTGAACGCGATGCAAGTCGTCTTTTGTGTATGGATAAAAACTCAGGACACCTAACTGATCGCCAATTTATCGACTTTATTGACTTAATTAATGACCGAGATTTATTGGTTTTTAATAACACTAAGGTTATTCCAGCTAGACTTTACGGAAAAAAACAAACAGGCGGAAAAATTGAAATATTAATTGAACGCATACTAGACGATCATCATGCGCTTGCTCATGTTAAAGCCAGCAAACCACCCAAAGCCGGTGCCTTAATCGAACTAGATCAAGTCTATCACTGCACCGTACAAGGGCGAGCCGATGATTTATTTATCTTAGAGTTTGCCGATATTACCTTGATGAAGCTTTTAGATTTAATTGGTCATATTCCCTTACCGCCCTACATTAATCGTGCCGATGATGCATCAGATTTAACTCGCTATCAAACTGTGTTTGCTAAAGAAGCAGGGGCAGTAGCTGCACCCACTGCAGGCCTTCACTTTAATGATGCGCTCATGGCTAAAATTAAAGCACTGAACATACAAACAGCTTTCGTTACCTTACATGTCGGCAGCGGCACTTTTCAGCCTGTACGCACAGAAAACTTAGCTGACCATGTTATGCATAAAGAATACTTTGCCGTCCCTCAAGAGACAGTTGATGCAGTACAACGCACCAGGAAACAAGGTGGAAGAGTAATTGCCATCGGCACTACAGCGGTCAGAGCCTTAGAATCTGCATCTACTCGTGGTCAATTAACAGCAAGTTTTGGAGATACAGATTTATTTATCACACCCGGCTACACTTTTAAATCAGTCGATGCTTTATTAACTAATTTTCATTTACCCGAATCAACACTATTAATGCTGATTTCTGCGTTTGCAGGTTACGATGAGATTAGAAATGCTTATCAGCACGCCATAAAGGAATCTTATCGATTTTTCAGTTATGGCGATGCAATGTTTTTAAGTAATTAGACGTTAACAAATACTGCGCTCTATACCTTAGGCGGCACATAACCCTCAGGCATATCGCTATTGCCTTCAAATAAAAACTTGGTGCGCTCATTAGCTAAAAACTCTCTAGCCTTGGGGTCAAAACTAGCCAATTTATTTTCATTAATTAACATGGTTTGTTTACCTAACCATTCTTTCCAAGCTTGCTTAGAAACATTTTCAAAAATATCTAAGCCTTTAGCTCCCGGGAAAGGTGCTTCATCAAGCCCTTCTGCTTCTATACCTAATTTTACGCAATTAACCATTCTAGCCATTGTTGTTATCTCCGATATGTTGCTGCAATAATAATTTAATTGGCGCTGGCAAACCCAGCGCTTCTTTCTGCTTAGGGTTATACCAGACCGCCTGATTTGCTTCCATCACAAAATTTATAGGGTTTTCTGTTCGCATCAAGAGTGTTTTGTAATCTAAATGATAATGGGAGAAGGTATGGCGCTGAACGACTAGCATCTGAGCATCGTAAGCACTAATCTTTTTAGCCAAACACCAGTTATGTGCCGCATCTATATCATCAAATTCTGGCAGACTCCATAAGCCACCCCAAATACCCGCAGGGGGTCTTTTTTCTAAATAGACCTCATTAAAATGATTACTTAGCATTAATAAAATTAATGACTTAACAGGCAATTGCTTCCTTGGTTTAGGTGTAGGCAGTAAAGAAACGATGCCCCTCTGTCTAGCTATACAATGACTTTCAAGAGGACATCTATCACAAGCAGGTTTACTTCGTGTACAGATCGTTGCACCCAAATCCATCATAGCCTGGGTATAATCAGCGACTCGGGCCTTAGGTGTCAGTTGGGCACTCAATGCCCACAAGACCTTATTAACTTGGCTATTGCCTGGCCAACCATTAACCGCTTTAAAGCGCGCCAGCACTCTTTTTACATTGCCATCAAGAATAGGTTCGCTTTTCTTAAAAACGATACTGAGAATAGCTCCTGCTGTCGATATACCTATGCCGGGTAATGCCACTAACTCCTCCAGAGTTTCAGGAAAGTAACCCTGCCCGACTATTAATTGCGCGGCCTTATGCAGATTGCGCCCTCTTGCGTAATAACCCAAACCTGACCATTGATGCAAGACCTGATCTAACGGTGCTTTGGCCAAGTGCTCGATGGTCGGAAACTGCTTTATAAAGGCATTAAAATAAGGAATGACCGTGGTGACTTGCGTTTGTTGCAACATGATCTCTGACAACCAAACCCGATAGGGTGAAATAGCCTGCTGCCAAGGCAAATCTTTACGACCATGTACATCGAACCAGGCAAGAACCTGCTGTTGGAATAATAAAGGACTCATCATTAATGGCTACCAACTTAAATCGGGACAGTTTAGCTTAAACGCTCACGTTTAGACAGGACTCGCCTAAGCGCAGACAAAAGGCTAAAGACTAAGGACGAAGGGTTAAGCCTAGCATCTGTCGCGCCTTAATTAGCTAACCTCCTAGACTAAATCTTTTACCCTGAGTCTTTCGTCTGCGCTCAAACTGTCTCGATTTAAGTTCGCAGCCTCATTAATCAGTGCTTACCAAAAAGACCTTTCAATAAATTACCGACTCCCGGCCCTATTTTTTGATCAATCTTATTGACGATACTGTCTATTTTGTCTTTATTCTTATCAACAAAGTCCGCTATTTTGGCTTTGTTCTTTTCTGTTAATAACGCCGAAACATCTAGCGCATAATTAGGCTGGTTTAAGCTACCGGTGACCGCCATTGAGATAGGTGTATCATAAAACTGCTCTGCGCCAGAAGCATTCGCCGCAGCCTTGATAAGCTGAGCCTGTAATTTATAATCCAATTGTTCTGTATTAAGATCGACACTACCCTTGCCCTTAATATGCAGGGTTGCGGTCGTTGCGACCAAATCATTAGTATGAATAATGCCCTTAGCCAGCACGGAATTACCTGAAAGACTAGAAAACCGAGTTAAATCATGATTCACCTGAGCGGAATCTATCGCATCAGTACTGACATGAGCACGATCCAGCATCGCTTGTAAATTAAAGCCTTTGATTTCAGTGTCTTTAAATAAAAAATGTATATCACCATTAACTGATGATTTCAGCTCATCAATCGTTTGCCCCTGCCCTTTTAACTGCCATGAACCATCAACCAACCCTGTCATTTGAAACTTGCTTTTGCTGTCTTTAAGTAAGGACTCAACATTGACATGCGTTATTTTTTCATCCAAAGCAAGTAGGGTTTTGTCGTTACGCATATCAACACTCAAATGGCCGCTATAAGCCCCCTGATAGAAACCCTTAGCTGATTGCTGTGCGTTAATCAGACCCTTACTTGCATTCAAGTTTAATTGATAGTCATTTAATGTCAGGCCATTCAGCTTAAGACTAGATAAACCCAATTGACTATCGACACTTAACTTGTTTAATAAATCTGCCGGCAAGGCATAGCTCGCTAAAGCCATAACAACTGACGGACTCAACCACTTACTAGCCACATGGTTTTTAACAGAGGGTAGATAGCGATCAACATCAAGATGATCCGCTATTAAGTTAATAGCTACAGTAGACTCAACAAAACTCAGTAACCGTGCTGTGCCGTTAAATTGAGTATTATCGATGTTTACGCTTATATCTTGTAAATCAAGGCTATTTTCCGTAGCAGATACATTAAAATGCACTGAAGACTCTGTTAAAGCCTGTTTATCTGATAAATCAGGTATCTTAATGTCTAGCCTCGCCATAAGCTCTCTAGGATTAAAGCTCGACATGATTACTGAGCCTTGAAGAGCATAATGATCATCAAGATAAGTCCCTGATAAATCAGCACTGACCACTATATCGTCGGCAACAAGCTTTACAGCAGACGCTTTAACGCTTTGTGCTGACTTATCCAGCAACATATTAGCTACAGCAAGTGTCGCCACTATAGGTTTTGCTGTATTTTCAATGTTTATAGTTGCTTGTAGCTCACTATTGTGAAATACGAAAGTCTCTAACTTTTCAGACACAATAAACTGAGAACTGAATTGTATAGCCGCTTTATAACCGCTAACAGGCTTTGTAACTAAGCCTGTTAGATTTAGTGCTACTGGCTTATCAAAAGCAAAGCTGTCGATCTTTAAATTAATGTCTTTAAATAATAGCGACTTGCTTGTTGCTTGATCACGCCAGTTTATTTGTGCATTTTCTATGGCTATTCCACCCAAAGCTAAAACAGCTAAGCTATTAACTGCAAGCTGCTCCTCGCTATTATTAATAGCCGATGCTGCTTGCTCTGTTGCATTAATCGCCGGCACACTATCCCAATTATTTTCACCTTGCGCATTCTTTTCAAGATTCAATACCAAGCCTTTTAAAACAAAATGATCTACATCAATTTTTTTGCTTAGCAATGGTAATAAATTAAGTTTAATATCGCTGGCATCTAAAGTTACAAAGCTTTGATCTTGAAAACCAGCCTTATTACTCAAAGTCATGGAGCCTGTTGAAATACCTAACCAAGGAAACACCGATAGTTTTAAATCACCGATTAAATTTAATTCTCTACCGGTTTTTTGCTTAACTGCAGCGACAATCTCTGGCTTGTAATTATTCGGGTCAATCAAAAAATAAACCGTAAAGATAGCAATCACTATCAACAATAACAAAGCAGCAATGACGGACAAAATAATTTTAACGGGCTTTAGCACTCTGCTTTCCTGTTGTTAAATACTGTAATGATTAGCTATTATGGAATATCATGCTGCACTAAGACTAGTATGTGCTAGCCTGAATCAAGACTATTGTATAACGAGATAATAATAAACAAGGGGGGTGAACATGTTGTTTTTAGCTAAACTTGCAGGTATTGCAGTACTGGTTTGGTTTTTTTTATCGGCAAAGAGCCAAGGTGAACAGCCTTATAAATGGGCTATTATAGGATTAGTAGGTTATTGGATTACTTGGTGGGCCATTAAATTAACAGTCGTTACTGCTTTGGCAGGACTCGTTGCAAAAAGCGCAACCATGACTTTTTTACTCGTTCAAATACCGGCACTTTGTGCTATCGTGGCGGCTTTTTTCATTAGGAAGAAACTGATTTCTGATGCCTCTTCAGATAAAGCCCCCTAAACGAAAAGACTAAAAGGTTCAGGTATTTAATTAAAAACCCTGAACCTTAAGTCTAAACTTAATTACAATTTATCGGCATTTTTATCTAGGTATTCAGCAACGCCCGCAGGGCTTGCGTTCATACCCGCATCACCTTTAGTCCAACCAGCTGGGCATACTTCACCATGCTCTTCGTGGAATTGTAAAGCATCAACCACACGAAGTAATTCATCCATGTTACGACCTAATGGTAAATCATTAACCACTTGGTGACGCACAACACCACTGCGATCAATCAAGAAAGTACCACGATAAGCGACGCCACCATCAGCTTCAACATCATAATCTTTAACAATAGCATGTGTTAAATCAGCTGCCATGGTATAACGAACAGGACCAATACCGCCTTGATTAACAGGGGTATTACGCCATGCATTGTGTGTAAAATGTGAATCTATAGAAACAGCAATAACTTCAACACCACGGCTTTTAAAATCATCAACACGATGATCTAAGGCAATTAGTTCACTTGGACATACGAAAGTAAAATCTAATGGGTAGAAAAAAACAACCGCGTATTTGCCTTCAGTCGCTTTCGAAAAACTGAATGAATCGACTATTTGACCATCGCCAAGTACTGCAGGAACTGTAAAATCAGGTGCTTGTTTACCGACTAAAACGCTCATTAATTGTCTCCAAAAATATTTAAAAAGCAAAAGGTTAGAACTTCACTCACCACCACTTTCCGTGGTTTGGTTGTGTATTCTACACCGAAATAGTGGGGAATTGTCTAGTATTGTTATTTTTAACTTGCTTTTATTTAAACATTTGCCATAATTTGTAGTCATGGGATTACAATAATTACAAACGGGTCCCAAATAAAAGCAGTGAGGTATTTTTTTAGATGTTACTATAAGCTCTGGCGACGTAACCTTGCTGTTAAATCAATGCTATAATTCTTGTCGAGGGGGATTATTTATAATATGGCAAAAAACAAACATATCACCGAACCAGATGTTTTTGGTTATCAGGTGCGCATAGTAAGGCGCGGTAAAGAAACAAGCCGTTATTTTTCACATAAGTTATGGGGCAACAAAGGAAAGTCACTAAATGCGGCAATCACTTGGCGAGACCAAATGTTAGTCGTTTTAAAAGGCAGCAAAACCCGCTTTCTCAAACCGCCTAAAAACAAAACCACCACAGGCGTTACCGGGGTATCAAGAACCATTAAATACGACCATAGGAAAGACAAAAACTATCTTTGCTATACCGTCTTTTGGGTCTGTAACGGCAAATCTAGAAATAAAACATTCCAAGTGGGCAATGTCGATAAAGTTACAGCGGATGATGAATTACATGCCTTCCGTACTGCAAAATTATTTAGAAGCTGCTATGAATTCTCTATCGATAACGATATACAATTTTATGATGATAAATTCGCTGGCTGGAAAAAAACACGCCTTTATGATCACGAACACTTAAACGCAGTTTAAAACACTTACATACCTGGGAAATTAGTTACGCAACCGTCATTAAAAGCAACTAGATTGCTAGTTTACTTGTAGGGGCGAATTCATTCGCCACGTTTCATTATACGAAGGTACTGGGCGAATCTGTCGCCCCTACAAATGGCTCACTTTTGAAATCCAGTCAGTCCTTATTATGCTCACTCTTTGGGGATCATTACTTTTGTAGATACCTATGGCTAAAGAGGGGAAAATAAAAAAGAATACTTACGCAGTATCAACTAGCTTTCGTATGTTTTAAATTGACCAATAATGCCATCCAGCTCATCGAGGCTGGTATAAGCGATAACTAATTTTCCCGAACCGTTTTCTTTATGATCTATAACAACCTTTGCACCTAAACTAGCAGTTAGACTTTCTTGCAAGCGCAGAGTATCTTTATCAACGACTTTAATCTTTTGAATTTTAGGCTCGGAATGTAAATCTTTAACCAAGCGTTCCGTTGCCCTTACTGTTAAGCCCTCTTTAACGACTCTATGAGCGGCAGCGACTTGCTTAGCTCCATCTAATGATAATAATGCCCGCGCATGCCCCATTTCCAACTGACCATTAACTAGTAATTTTTTTACTTCAGAATGCAATTCAATTAAGCGCAGTAAATTTGTGACCGTGGTTCGAGATTTACCTACAGCATCGGCAATATGCTGATGCGTCATCTCAAACTCTTCTAGCAATCTTTTTAAGGCCTCAGCCTCTTCCAAGGGATTAAGATCTTCTCGCTGGATATTTTCAATCAAAGCAACAGCCATAGCCGAGCGATCATCCATTTCCTTAACGACTATTGGCACTTGGGTCAAACCAGCTAATTGAGCAGCCCGCCAACGCCTTTCACCGGCAATTATTTCATATTTCTCATAAGCAAGCTGACGGACAATAATAGGTTGAATAATACCCTGCGCCTTAATAGAATCGGCGAGTTCTTGTAGCTTTTCTGGATTAATATCTTGGCGCGGCTGATATTTACCTCGCTGTAAATATTCTATCGGCAACAGATGTAACTGATGTTTTTCTTCTTTAACGGTCGCATCACCTAATAAAGCATCAAGACCACGACCTAAACCACGTTTATTTAAAGACATTTTTTCTCTTTATGTATGCTCATTCGCTAGACAAAGATGCTGCAGCGCCATGATTATCAAGTTATTGGGTTTCAGTTTTTAGAACAAATTGTTCAGTTTTTAAAAATCACGAAGCTGTTGCTCAATCTCATATATCAATTCTTTTAAAACAAGAGCTTCTGCCAAAATAGCAGCACATTCTTGGTGAATAGCCAATTCAACTGGCTCTACTAAATCATCAACCTGCTTTGCATCATCCAACGTCCCATCTGGGCGACCAACCTTTATCTCTTCAGGCTTTCCTTCATTAGTTGACACATCAACCAAGAGCGCCTCAAGGCCACGCCCTAAGCCACGATTCTTAAAACTCATAATTTATTTCTTTCTATCATTTCATTAGCTAAAGCAATATAAGCCAATGAGCCACGAGAAGACTTATCATAACTAATTACTGGTAAGCCATAACTGGGAGCTTCGGCTAAACGAACATTTCTCGGTATGCAAGTTCTAAAGACTTTATCACCAAAATAGCGAATCAATTGCTCAGACACATCTTTTGTTAAGCGATTTCTATCATCATACATAGTTCGTAAAATACCCTCCAAATGCAAATCTGGATTCACAGAGCTTTGAATATTTTGCAAGGTGCTCATCAAAGCCGAAAGACCTTCTAAAGCGTAGTATTCGCATTGCATTGGAATCAATAAACTATCCGCAGCCACCATGGCGTTCAAAGTCAGCATATTGAGTGATGGAGGACAATCGATCAGAATGTAATCATAGTCTGATTTAATAGGCATCAAGGCATCAGCCAATCTTTGCTCTTTACGATCTGCATGAATTAATTTAACTTCAGCGGCTGTTAAATCAGAATTACCTGATATTACAGAAAAACCAATAGTTGGCAAATGAACGACAGCTTGTGCAGCAGGCACATCCTCCATCAACAAATCATAACTAGAAAACTCAACCTCCTGTTTATCAATACCACACCCCATCGCGGCATTACCTTGGGCATCAAGATCAATTAACAACACTCTGCACTTGGCAGCAGCCAAGGTAGCGGCCAAATTAACAGACGTTGTAGTCTTACCCACCCCGCCCTTTTGATTGGTTACGGCAATTATTTTTCCCACTAACTCACCTCAGCTACATTATTTAAGTGTATTTTCACCAAGCATCTTTCGCCTTCTATGCCAGGAACACTAAGCGGATAAAGCTCTGTTTTTGCTGCCTCTAACATAGATACATCAGGAATCTGTCCCTTCATTGCTAGTAGTACGCCCCCGTTATTAAGCAAATGAGTCGTTAAGCGCATAATATCTTCTAAGCTAGCAAAGGCACGCGTAATCGCTATATCAAAGTTATGCTCAGGGCGATAAAGCTCTACCCGATTATGACATATACTGATATTTTTCAGCTTTAACTCCAAAATAGCTTGTTGTACGAAGCGGGTTTTCTTGGCATTACTATCTAATAATACAAACTCAATATCAGGAAAACAAACCGCTAAGACGATGCCGGGTAAACCCGCACCAGTGCCTATATCAATGACTCGCTTCCCCGTAATAAAAGGCACTATCGCCAAGCTATCTAATAAATGCATAGGCACCATTGATACTTTGTCACGTATAGAAGTCAGATTGTAAGATTTATTCCACTTTTCAATCAAGGCAATATAAGTCAGTAATTGCTCTATCTGGTGTTCAGTCAATTCCTGATTTAATGCTTCTAAACCAGAGACCAGTATTTTTCGACAATCATCCATTAGGCGCTTTTCTTCTTTAAATAAACCAATAATAGGGAAATCGCAGCAGGTGTCATACCTGGGATTCGTGAGGCCTGACCTAAGGTCTCGGGTCGCTGCGCCTTGAGTTTTTGGCTGACCTCATTTGACAAGCCTGGAACACCAGAGTAATCCAAGCTATCAGGTAGTCGCAAATGATCGTGACGCAAGGCTTTATTAATTTCAGTTTGTTGTCTGACAATATACCCCTCATATTTAGCTTGAATTTCGACTTGCTCACCAACTTGCTCGGTAATTGTATCGCCTTCATAAAAGCTCAATAATCGCTGTATATCCACTTCAGGTCTACGCAACAATTCCATTAAGTTGGCTTCTTTAAGCAGCGGCTTACCCCAAATGTCTTCAACTTGAAGTGCTTGATCCGATTCCGCCCTAACCCATTGCTTTTTTAGATCATCCTGTAAATTAGCGATAGCATTGCGTTTAGTTTCGAAGGCCTGCCAACGCTCATCATCAACCAAACCTAACTCACGACCTTTTTCAGTTAAACGTAAATCAGCATTATCTTCACGCAATAATAAACGGTATTCTGCGCGACTAGTAAACATGCGATAAGGCTCTTGAGTACCTCGAGTAATAAGATCATCAATCATCACGCCAATATAAGCCTGATCACGTCTAGGACACCAACTTTCTAAACCTTGCGTCAAACGCGCAGCATTCAGCCCAGCAATAAGCCCCTGCGCCGCTGCTTCTTCATATCCTGTCGTGCCATTAATTTGCCCAGCAAAAAACAAAGCATCCATATGCTTAGTTTCCAAAGACATTTTTAAATCTCTAGGATCAAAGAAATCATACTCGATGGCATAACCAGGACGAACAATTTCGGCATTCTCAAAACCTAACATCGAACGCACAAATTCATACTGCACATCAAACGGCAAGCTGGTAGAGATACCATTAGGATAGATCTCATGCGTATCTAAACCTTCTGGTTCTACAAAGATTTGGTGCGTATCTCTATCGGCAAAACGCACAATTTTATCTTCTATCGAAGGACAATAGCGTGGCCCTATGCCTTCAATAACGCCTGAATATAAAGGCGATCTATCTAGGCCCGCGCGGATGATATCATGGGTCTTACTGTTAGTGCGGGTGATATGGCAAGGTATTTGCCGTGGATGTTGCGAGCGTTGTCCCATAAAAGAAAATACCGGCACAGGATCATCGCCGTGCTGTTCTTCTAATTTACTAAAGTCGATGGTTCTGCCGTCAATGCGCGGTGGTGTCCCGGTTTTTAAGCGGTCTATACGAAAAGGCAATTCACGTAAGCGATCCGCTAAAGCAATCGATGCAGGATCACCTGCCCTACCGCCACTATAATTTTCTAAACCGATATGGATCTTGCCACCCAAAAAAGTGCCGGTGGTTAAGACTACGGCTTTAGCCATAAAACTTAAACCCATCTGGGTTTTAACGCCACACACTTGATTACCGACAACAATTAAATCTGCTACTGTTTGCTGAAATAATGCCAAATTAGGCTGATTCTCTAAAGTATATCTAACAGCCTGCTTATACAATAAGCGATCAGCTTGAGCGCGAGTGGCTCTAACCGCAGGACCTTTACTGGCATTTAAGGTTCGAAACTGTATGCCACCAAGATCAATGGCTTTTGCCATAATTCCACCTAAGGCATCAATCTCTTTAACCAAATGACCTTTACCTATCCCACCAATGGCTGGATTACAGCTCATTTGCCCTAAGGTTTCGATATTTTGCGTTAACAATAAAGTGTTGGCACCACTACGCGCAGAGGCCAGTGCCGCTTCAGTTCCTGCATGACCGCCACCCACCACAATTACGTCAAAATCTTTTTTAAATTTCACAAGCTTTTTTCACTCTAAGTAGTAGACTATTTGCGCCCAACCTTTTGATGGGCTTTCGACTATTATAAGAGGTAAACCATGAAAAAACGTAATAATCCAAACAAAATAGATTGTATTCCTATACAAAACCCCGTAGCCAAGTTCGCAGGTCAGTTTAATAAAGCACAAATCTTTGCTGATAAAAAACAATATCGTCGTAATGCAAAGCACCGGCAGCAGGAAGCTAGCCCAATTACGTTAATACATAGCGTAATTGGGCTAGCTTCTTGTGTATCGATTAATGCTTAATTTATCTCCACCATAATAACTACTGTTATTAGCCATCTCATAAGTTTTCACTGAGTTAATCGCTCTACATGCATTACCTATGCCCTTACCAGCATAGATATTTTCATAAGCTTAGGTTCCCACGCGAAGCATCACAACCCACAGTTTAAGGATAGAAAAAAAGCGTTTCACCTTTAGGGGCATTGACGCGAAGCATAAGAATAAAGCAATGATGTGCTGAGTGTTGGTTTTACCGGTAAAGATATCAACTACATTAACTAACGCAGCATCAACTACAAAAACTTTTGCAATGATTAATTTTTTATAGAATGTACTAACGCTTTATAAGTGTTGCATCGCCTTTAAAACAAGGCTGAGGTGAAATATGTTGGGGCTTGAGGGTTTTAGAATTTTTTCAGAAACTGCAGAAAGGGTATTTCGAAGCTTTATGCTAGGTAAAACACCCCCGTCGGCCATGCCTCACGGGGGTTACTGCAATTACTTACCTGAAATAGCTTCAGCAGAGCTGTTATTAGAGGTTTTTCTTTTTTCAATTTTAGTGAATGTTTCTTGTTGTAAAGAAGCAACTGCACCGCTTTGCAAATGCTTAGTTTCATCTTTTTTCAACAAAACAACTAAAAGTACGATTGCAGCGATAGAAACGCCAACGATTACCCATGTATTATCTTTTTCTTGTTCTTCAGCCATTTTAAAATCCTCATTTAGTTATTAATATTTATTATTCCCTCTCCTCAAGAGGGCTGTTCAGCATAAACTTTTATTGAACAGGTTGTCGTAATTTTTTAAAACAACGGGGCAATTTTTATCATGAGACCTTAGTGCGTGTCAAAACTATTTTTTAAAATGTTTTTCCTGTAAAAATTAAGCTACGTTATAGGTGTTTCGATTTAAAGAAAAAGCTAGACAGAGATTATAAATTTCAATAGAACAAAAACTGACTCGCTAGACTTAAGCCAATTGCTGATTGCTTGGACTCATTCCCGCCTTTACATCAATTTAAAGCCTGTTTTTACGCCCATTAATACCGTAAAAATTGGGTTTTTGCACACGGTTATAAGTTCAATTTTTTAAATAAAATGCCATTAAATAAAAGTCCGAGCCCGCCTTGATAGCAACGAATTCTTGACCCAAAAACAGTGTTTTTAACGGCTATTGATAGTGGACGACCATGGCTTTTCAAACGATAACACCAGCAATAAATATAAAGTTAATAATTCTAAGGACAATAACCACGAAGGAAAATTAACATTAATAGGCAACTGCACTTTTGCAAAATAAAGCAACACACCCAAAACTATATACGCCAGTATCCGCTTAATAGGATAAGCCACATAATAATATTTCTGCCCTAAAGCATAAGACACTATCGTCATAGCGGCATAACAAGCCAAAGTTGCCCATGCGGAACCTACATAACCCCATAACGGTATCCAAACCACATTGAGCACGACTGTCAGCAAAGCACCCGCTAGCGATACACCAGCGCCCATTAAGGTTTTATCAGTCAACTTGTACCAAATCGACAAATTGACATAAATACCCAAACATAAATTGGCCATTAATAAGATAGGCACGACCTCAAGACCCGCACGGAACTCATCACCCAGAAAATACTTAAAAAAATCGATAAATAAAGTCACTAACAAAAAGATAAACACACAAAAGATCACAAAAAACTTTAAGACTTTTGCATAAACACTAAGTGCATCACTTTTATCGGCATAAGCAAAAAAGAAAGGCTCAGCTGCATAACGAAAGGCCTGAATAAATAGCGTCATCAATATCGATAACTTATAACAAGCACTATAAATGCCCAGCATTTTCATATTGGTCTGAAAATCATACGGCAATAAATACTTTAATAGTGCACGATCTAACATTTCGTTAATAATGCCAGCAAAGCCGATAACGACCATGGGCGCAGAATAACGAATCATGCGAGCAAATAAAGCCCGATCAAATCCCCACGCCCAGCCTTTCAATTGAGGAGCAAGCAGAAAAAACTTAACAATACTCGCTATTAAATTAGCAATAAAAATATAGCCGACACCGATGCTTGGATCATAAATAGCCGACAACCAAGCCGCACTATGCTCAGTATAAAGCTTGGGGCAATAAATAATAAAAAACAGGCTCAGAAAAATGGTGACAAGTATTTCGATGACCTTAATACTGGCAAAGCGAAAAGCCTTATTCTCTGCACGTAAGCGAGCAAAAGGGATGGCCGATATCGCATCTAAAACCAAGATTAAACTAAAGCACAAGACATATTCTGGATGACTCGAGTAATTTAATGCCGCTGAAAGCTGGGCATTAATCAAACAGATACCCAGAAAAAAACCTAAATTAACGATCACGACAAAAATAAGCGCGGTCGAATAGGCAAAATCTTTTCCACTCTGTTCTTTATCACGAAAACGAAAGTAACCCGTCTCAAAGCCAAATAATAACAACACCGAAAAGAAGCCAGCATAAGCATAAAACTCCGATACCACACCGTATTCAGCTGCTGAAAAATAGTAGGTATACAGTGGCACCAACAGATAATTAAGAAAACGGCCAAAAATACTACTAAGGCCATAAATAGCTGTTTGTGATGCGAGCTTTTTGATAAGTCCCATTGTGCGTCTACCCTGTATTTCGTTGATGAGGCATTATTAATGCTAAGCAGTTGATTATATATTAAGGTAACTCGCAGAGATAAAATCCCCACATAGGATGCTGCTGACCCTAGGACATCACTACAAATTTAATACAAATCAACAGGATCAACATCCAAAGTCCACTGTACTTTTTGAGCTTGTTTGAGTACTGCCAATTTGGGCACTAACTCATCCAAGAACAGTTGCAAGTCTTTGCGTCGATTATTTTGAAATAATAATTGATAGCGATAGTGACCCGCCCTTCTAGCCATGGGCGCTGATACAGGCCCTAAAATCTGAGTATGCCGAACGTTGAGTGTTTTTATCAGCTCGTTAAGTGCTTGAAAAAAAATCGAAGGCAAGCCTGAATCTGAGGCTTGCACACGTAATAAAGCTTGATAACTGAAAGGCGGTAACGATGCTTGTTTACGTTCAGCCAAGGCTGAAATGGCAAAACTTTGATAGCCTTGTTCAATTAAAGTGGTCAATAAAGGATGATCTGGCTGCCTAGTTTGCATAATGACTTTACCACGCTTTTCTGCGCGTCCTGCACGACCAGAAACCTGAACTATCATTTGCGCCAGCTTTTCAGCGGCATGAAAATCAATACTAAACAAACCGCTATCGACATCTAAGATGGCCACTAAGGTTACATTAGGGAAATGATGACCTTTAGCAAGCATCTGCGTACCTAAAATAATATCGACTTCACCGTTATTTATTTTCTGTAGATAATCTTCTAGCACGCCTTTACGTTGCGTAGAATCACGATCTAAGCGCACAGTGACCTTATCAGGAAATAATTCGGCTAATACCTTTTCTACGCGCTCAGTTCCAAGACCCAAGGGCGTGAGTTCGCCAACCTTACAGTCAGGACAACTTCTGATCAAAGCTTCTTCATTGGCGCAATGATGACAACGCAAGCAATTTTCATCAAAATGAATCACCAAATTAGCATCACAATGATGACAACGCGCCACCCAACCGCAGCCATGACATATTAAAGTCGGTGCAAAACCACGTCGATTTAAGAACAACAAGACCTGTTCTTGTTTAGCTAAGGTTTTATGCATTTCTTCCAATAACGCAGCAGATAAGCCTTCTTGCATACGTTTATTTCTAATATCTAGCAGATGTAAAGTTGGCTCTATGGCCTTACCCGCCCGTGCAGGCAAGGCTAACAATTGATAACGCTGCTTATTGGCATTATGCACACTTTCCAAAGAAGGTGTCGCTGAACCCAATAACACTGGAACATCCAACAACTGACCACGAACTACAGCAATATCTCTAGCTGAAAAACGAAAGCCTTCTTGCTGTTTAAAAGAGGCATCATGCTCTTCGTCAAGAATAATTAAGCCTGGATTTTTTAAAGGGGCAAATAAAGCCGAACGTGTACCCAGTAAAATGGCAGCCTGTCCTTGTTGCATTTTTAACCAAGCAACTGCTCGTTGCTTATCGGTCAATTTTGAATGCGACAAAACAATATCAACCGAAAATCGCTGCCTAAAACGATCTTCTAATTGCGGCGTCAAGGTGATCTCTGGTACCAAAACTAACACTTGTTGACCACGTTCTAAGACGCTATGAATGATCTGTAAATAAACCTCCGTCTTACCGCTGCCGGTTACACCATCCAACAAAAACACGCCAAATTGACCCAAACTAGCACAAACCGAATCTATCGCTTGTTGCTGTTGAGTGTTAGCAGTTAAAGCAGGCTTGCTCATTAAGGCGCCCGCATTTGTGACGCCCTCCTCAGCAAAGCTAAGTTGTATAAGTTGTTTGCTTAGTAATTGCTTAATCGCAGGCTTCCAGCCCTCTGCCAATAAAGCAAGCTCAATTTCTGTGAGATTAGCTGAACAGCTTTGCAGCTTTTCCAATATTCGCTGCTGGTTAGAACTACGCTTTAATTGTTGACTGTCTGTTGCAAGTCCTAAATCGGTCAAGGCATAGCGTTTTATGGGCTTTATTTGTATGACTTTACCCTGCCTTAAGGCCGCAGGAAATGCAGTCGCTATGACCACACCGATAGGGTGATGATAATAACTAGCCGCCCACTGTAACAAACGCAGGTCTTTAGGAGATAACAAGGGATAAGGGTCAATGACCCGAATAATCGACTTGAGCTTACTGAGTTCAAATTCACTATGCGTGGCTATTTCTAATAAATAAGCCATTTTTTTGCCAGAACCAAAAGGCACTTCGACTCTTATTCCCGGCTTAATAGTGTCTAGTTCAACATCTTCTGGCGCTAGATAATCAAATAAATGATAAGCAGGAATAGAAATGGCCACTTTAAAAATAGGCTGATCACAATGTTGCATAGTAGAAAATTATTGTTACCAATGGATTGTAGAGCTAAGTAGTTATACTTACTAAAGAATTTAAGTTACCCACAGAAGCTGTGGATAACTTTGTGAATAAGTGAGACTCATGGTCTCTTAATACTGATGTAAGCTAGGCTATTGTTAAATTGACCAATTATTATACAACAACAATTAATCTATAAATATCAACAATATAAATACGAACACCGTATCTAAAAATAAAACCATATTCACTGCATTACTGATTTAAGCCATTTGCTTAATTATGTGCATAAACAAAGATATTACCAAAGGCTATGCAATTAACATTAAGCCTCAAACTCTTTATTTCATTAGTTGACATTACACAGTAACGTCGCCTTACTCTCGTTTGCCGCGACTAGCACCGCAGGTTTTGTTGGGATTAGCCACAACAGGGGCGCGGCATGGATGCCGTGCG